>Ga0187809_10000083_pt1 | contig 69105 bp, 52 predicted proteins | sample NC_wetland_sal_i_8_FD_132415 | JGI IMG/M metagenome (GOLD analysis project Ga0187809, IMG submission 132415) | Wetland sediment microbial communities from Neuse River Estuary, North Carolina, USA - ASW_4 | ecosystem: Environmental > Aquatic > Freshwater > Wetlands > Sediment | place: USA: North... | reverse complement strand
CTCGGCCTCCAGCTGCGCCCCGACCTGTTCGACGCGCACACCCTGCACTGGCACGGCTTCCGCAACGTCATCCCGTTCTTCGACGGCGAGCCCACGGGATCGGTGTCGGTTCCGGCCGGCCGGGAGTTCACCTACGTCTACCGCCCTCGCGACCCCGGCACGTACATGTACCACTGCCACGTCGAGGACGTCGAGCACGTGCACATGGGCATGACCGGCATGGTGTTCGTCCGCCCCTCCCAGGACGGCGACACGAGCCACTACCCGAGTGGCCGGTACCTCTACAACGACGGGGACGGAAGCACCGGCTACGACCGCGAGTTCGCGATGTTCCTCTCCGAGGTGTGGGCCGAGGCCCACTGGGCCGACGCCCACATCCAGCTGCCCGAGTGGAGCGACTACCGAGCCGACTTCGCCCTCCTCAACGGGCGGGTCTACCCCGACACGGTCGCCCCCAACGGCTCCGTCGACCCGTTCCACCCGGTCCGCGACTCCTCCGGGGACCTCATCGCCCCCGCGGGCCACCCGGAGCTCCAGTACCAGCCGATGTCCTCGCTCGTCACGTGCAACGCCGGCGAGCGGGTGGCCCTACGGTTCGCGAACCTGGGCTTCCGGGAGTCGGCGATGACCCTGACAGGGATCCGGATGCGGGTCGTCGGGCGGGACGCCACCCCGATGCGCGGGTCCGACGGAACCGACACGTCCTACGAGACGGGCACCCTCGACATCGGTCCCGGCGAGAGCTACGACGTGGTCTTCACCGCTCCGCCCGCGACGGGGGCAGGCCCGTTCGACACCTACTACCTCTACAACCGGTCCTTCGCGCGGTCGAACAACCTCGCGAGCGGCGGGTTCGGGGGTCAGGCGACCGAGATCCGTGTGTACGCGAGCGGCGTTGCGCCGCAGGCCTACCCGAACGACTGGGGGATCTGAGCCATGAACCTCGCATCGCGTACCGCGCGGCAGGGGGCCCGCCGTCCGGCCCTGCCCGTCGTCACCGTGCTCCTCGCCCTCGTGGCGGCCACGCTGTCGTCGGGTCACCTGGCAACGGCGGCCGCGGCGGCCCCGGCCCGCAACGGGATCGTCTGCACGACGGGTGGCGCCAAGGCCGGCGAGCCGGTCTTCGACCTCACGACACGGACCGGCTACATCGACCTCCCCGACGGCAACACGGCATACATGTGGGGCTACTCCAACGGCTTCGACCCCTTCCAGCACCCGGGCCCGGTGCTCTGCGTCCACGAGAACGACACGGTCACCGTCATCCTGCACAACACCCTGCCCGACGCGACGTCGATCGTCTTCCCGGGCATGGACGGCGTCACCGCGGACGGTGTCCCGTCGCAGCCTCAGGTCACCGGCGACGGGATGATGACGAGCCTCGCCCCGGGGGCCGCCGCCGACAACGGGAGCATCACCTACACTTTCACGGCCTCCCGGCCGGGCACCTACCTCTACGAGGCAGGGACCGACCCCGAGAAGCAGGTCCGGATGGGCCTGTTCGGCGCCCTCATCGTCCGCCCGGCGCTGGGTGACGACTTCGCCTACGACTCGGCCGACACGAGGTTCACCTCGACGGAGGAGTTCATGGTCCTGCTCTCCGAGATCGACCCGTACCAGCACCAGGCCGTCGAGCAGAACAAGAGCTTCAACCTCGTGAACTACAAGCCGCGCTACTGGCTCATCAACGGCCGGGGCTACCCCGACAGCATCGCCGACAACGGAGCCTCGTGGCTGCCCTCCCAACCCTACGGGTCCCTCGCGACGGTCAAGCCGTACGACTCGTCGACCCATCCACTGCCGGGCATGGCCCGCTATCTCAGCGTGGGCAGCGAGGACTACCCCTTCCACCCGCACGGCAACAACGGGACGGTCGTCGGGCGCGACGCCCACCCCCTCAAGACGGGCGCCGGGCAGGACCTGTCGATGGAGAAGTTCGCGATCAACATCGGCCCCGGCCAGACCTGGGACGTGCTCTTCAAGTGGTACGACGCCGAGGACTACAGCCCGAGCAACCCCGTCACCGTGACGGTCCCGAGCCTGGCCAACCAGGTCGTCGGCACGTTCTACAGCGGCAGCCCCTACCTGGGGAGGAGCGAGAGCCTGCCGCCGGGAGTCCAGACGCTCAACCAGTGCGGCGAGTACTACATCATCTCGCACAACCACGCCCTGTTCCAGATCACGTCGTGGGGCGTGACGATGACCGGTCCCATCACGTACATGCGGATCGAGCCGCCCGAGCCGAACACCTGCGGATGAGAGACCGGTGACGACGATGACCACCCACCTGCGCACAGCGGTCCTGTCCTTGGCCGCCGGCGGCGGACTGACCCTGCTCGGAATGCTGTTCGGGCCGGCCGGGCCGGCCGCCGCAGCGGAGATCGACATCCACCTCGACGCCACGGCAGGGACGACGGCCCTTCCCTCGGCGGGCGGGACGACCACCGTGAAGGTCCTCGGCTACTGCCGACGCACCGACCCCCTGACGCCCTGCGCCACCGCGACCGCGCCGGGCGGTCCGGTGCTCTCCGTCGACGTCGGCGACACCGTCCACCTGACCCTGCACAACCGGCTCACCGAGCCGACCTCCCTGTCCGTCGGCGGGCAGCCGATGGTCCCGGACACGGTGGGGGCTGCCGTCGGCGCCAGCACGACGTACACGTTCACCGCCGGCAGGCCCGGCACCTACCTCTACGAGGCGGGCCTCGTGCCGAACTCCCAGCACCAGGTCGCAATGGGCCTCTACGGCGCGTTCGTCGTGCGACCGACCGCGGCCGGGCAGGCCTACGACGCCACAACGGCATACGACACGGAGGCCGTCCTCGTGCTCGGCGAGGTCGACCCCGCTCTCAACAACGCGGCCGACCCCGCATCCTTCGACATGCGCAGGTTCACCCCGCGCTGGGGGCTCGTCAACGGCAAGGCTGCCCCGGCCACCGCCGGCATCGACGCCACGTCCGGCCAGCGCGTGCTGCTGCGATGGGTCAACGCCGCCGTGGGGTACCACTCGATGGCGGTGCTCGGCGCGGCCCAGCACGTCGTCGCCGTCGACGGGAACCAGCTGAGGAACGGCGCGGTCGACACCTCCCGGACCTACGTCGCCGACACGATCGGCCCGGGGCAGACCGAGGACTCGATCGTCACCGTGCCTACGACGGCCGCTGACCGACGCCTGGCGCTCTACGACGCGGCGCTGTCGCTGCACAACACCACGGCGCCGGGCACCGGCGGCATGCTGACGTTCCTGCGGGTCGCCGGCGCGGGCGCCGGTCCCGACGCGAGCGGCCCGGCGACGTCGGCCGTCGGCTGGGAGGCGGACACGCTGACCGCCACCGTCGACGACACCGCCACCGGGGGCACGCCCGTCCAGTCCGCCGAGGCCTACCTCGACTCGATCGCCGGAGCGGCGATACCGATGAGCGCTTCGGACGGCTCCTTCGACTCCGTGACCGAGCAGGTCACCCTGGCAGCGTTCCCCATCGCGTCCGGACGGCACATCCTCTACGTGCGGGGCCGGGACGCCCTCGGCACGTGGGGACCGTTCAGCTCCGTCCTCGTGATGGGCGCCGACGACCTCGGCCCTGCCACGACGGGTGTCAGGCTCGACCCCGACCGGACCAACGGCACCTCCTCGGTCTCGGTGACCGCCACGGGCAACGACTCGGCTTCGGGCAACAGCGACATCGCCGGGGCCGAGTGGTCGATCGACGGCGGGGCGGCGACGCCGATGAGCGTCTCGTCGCACGACCCGGTTGCGGAGGTCACCGGCACGGTCCCGGCCGGCGTCATCGGCACCTCGGACGCCACCGGTCTCGCCGAGGGCAACCACGTCGTCACCGTGCGGACGAGGGACGCCGCCGGCAACTGGAGCGACCCGGTCGAGGCCGCCCTCGTCGTCGACCGCACCGGTCCGACGGCGAGCTCCGTGGTGGCGACACCGAACCCCAACAACGGGACGCTTCCCGTCAACGGCTCCTCGCCGGCGGTGCGCCTCTCCGCGACACTGAGCGACCCCGCCTCCGGTGACCCCGGATCGGGCGCGGGCACGGTGCAGAGCAAGGTCGTCAGGGCCGAGGCCTTCATCGACCAGCCGGCCCCTGGCGCTCCCGGGACCGGCATCCCGCTCGAAGCGGCCGACGGCGCCTTCAGCGCGCCGACGGAGAACGTCTACACCGACATCCCGCTGGCGACCGTTCGGCAGCTGGCCGACGGGGTGCACACCCTCTCGGTCCGCGGCATGGACGCTGCCGGCACCTGGGGGCCCGTCGCGACCACGACCCTGACGGTCGACAAGACGGGTCCGGCGATCACCGGGATGGCCCTCACCCCGAACCCCACCACAGGCGGTGTGAGCGTGTCGCTCACCGCAACGGTGGTGGACGCCCTCACCGCCGTCTCGACTGTCGAGTGGTTCGTGGGGAGCGACCCGGGGCTCGGCCACGGGGCCGAGCTCACCACGGGACCCGGCGGGACGGTGACCGCGACGATCGACGTGTCCGCCCTCCCCGAGGGGGCTCGGTCCGTGACCATCCGAGCGCTGGACTCCCTCGGGAACAGGTCCTCGGCCATCCAGACGCTGCAGGTGCGCCGACCGCTGTGGTTCTCGACGCTGGGGAACACGAACCCCTCCGGCGTCACCGGAACCGCCGACGACAGCGACATCTACAGCTGGAGCGGCACCGCGATGTCACGGGCCCTCGACCTCAGCGTGGCGCCGTACAACGTGCCGACGTCGGCCAACGTCGACGGCTTCAGCAGGGTGGACGCGAGCCACTTCTACCTCTCGTTCGCAGGCAACCTCAGCCTTCCCGGGCTGGGCGCCGTCAACGACGAGGACGTCGTCTACTGGACGGGCTCCACGTGGCAGATGTTCTTCGACGCCAGCACACACGGGCTGCCCACCTCCGTGGACCTCGACGCCATCAGTGTCCGCGGAGGGAGCCTCTACTTCTCGCTCGACAGCAATGCCAACCCGCCCGGGATCACCGGGGGCGACGATGCCGACATCTACCGCTGGAACGGTGGGTCCAGCTACACCAGGGTCGTCGACGCCACGGCCATCGGGATCCCGGCCGGCGCCAACGTGGACGGGTTCGTCTGGGCCGGGGCCACGGACTGGCTGTTCTCCTTCGCGGACACGACCGTCACCGTCACCGGGCTGGGGAGCGTGGCCGACGAGGACGTGGCACGCCGCACGAACGGCACCTGGAGCCTCTACTTCGACGGCTCCGTCCACGCGATGACCAACGCCAACCTCGACATCGACGCGTTCGACATCCCCTGACCAGGCCAGGGTGCCGGCCCTGCGGGGCCGGCACCCACGACAGGAGGCGACCATGACGACCGACACGCTCCCCCCGCCGCTGGCATCCTCGACGCCCTCTCGCCCCGCTTCCGGGCGATGGACTCATCGATGGCGGCTGTGGGTGTGCGCCGTCCTCGTCCTCGCGCTCGGGGGGCTCGGGGCCCGGGCGCTGATGCTGCGGGCGGCGGACGTCCGCACGGGCACCCAGGCGGTGTCGGCCGCCGACTTCGCGGCGCGTACCGGCGCGAGGGTGACCCTCGTGGGCCTCACGGCCGGAGGCGGCATGGTCGAGTTCCGCTACCAGGTCACCGACCCGGACAAGGCGAGCCTCCTGCTCCACCAGGAGGACCGCCGGCCGATCCTCGTCGCCGAGGACACCGGCGCCACCCTCGCGATGCTGTCGCGCCCGCACAACCACAAGGCCGACCTCAAGCTCGGTGGCAGCTACTTCTTCCTGCTCGCCAACGCCAACAACGCCGTCCGTGACGGGACGAAGGTCACGGTCATCGTCGGCGATGTCCGTCTCGAGCACGTGGAGGTCCGGTCATGAGCATCCTCGGCCGCACCACGCGGACGACCCGGCACGGGGGCGGGTTCCTCGCGCGCACGGGACGCGTACTGCTCCTCCTCGTCGTCCTTCTCCTCGGCTCCGCCGGAGCAGCCGCGGCCCACAGCGAGGTGGAACGGTCCGACCCCGCCAACGGCGGCATGGTCCAGGTGGGCCGGACCGAGCTCACCCTGTGGTTCGGGGAGCCGATCACCGAGAGCGGCAGCTCGTTCTCGGTCCGGGGGGCGGACCCAGGGGTCGCGCCGCTCGAGACGACCGTCGCCCTCGAGGACGGCGACACCGTCGTCCGGTTGACGACGCCGCCGCTGCAGCGGGGGACCTACACCATCGCCTGGGCCGTCGTGGCCGACGACGGGCATCCGACGCGAGGCACCGTCGTCTTCGGGGCGGGCTTCCGTCCGGACGGTGTGCCCGGCGCGACGACGAGCGGGCCGGACCCGCTTCAGGTCCTCGTCCGACTCGTCGACCTGTCGGGGACGCTCCTCGCCCTCGGCGCCCTGAGTCTCACGGGCGGGGTGGCGCGGGCCCTGGCCCGCGGCGGCATACCGCTGCGACGTCGAGCGCTCGGTCTCGCCGCAGCCGGCGCGACGGTCTCCTTCCTCGCCGGGATGCTCACCCCTCTTCTCACGGTCCGCGCCCAGGTCACCGAGACCGGAGGCTGGCTGAGCTCGGTCGTCGACATCCTCCTCGGCAGCACGTGGGGGTGGCTGTGGATCGCCCGCCTCCTCGTGCTGTCCACCGCAGCCGCCGCACTCTGGGTCGCCGCGACCCGCGAGCCGGTAGGCCGCGTCGCGGGCGAGCCGGCGCTCCCGCCCGAGCGCGCCCGGATCGCCCCCGCCGCGCTCGCCCTCCTCGCCGCGGCGGCCGGGCTCGACGCTGCCGCGGGGCACGCCTCGACCCTGCCTGCGCGGTCGACGGTCGCGGTCGTCGCCGCCACCGCACACGTCCTCGCGGCCGGCGTGTGGGTCGGTGGCCTCGTCGTCGTCGTCCTCACCGTCGTCCCGCTCATCCGGCTCGGGGCGGACGGACGGCGCACCGTCATCCCCGAGCTCTGGCGCGCGTTCGGACCCCTGGCCGCGGTCGCGGCGGGGGTCCTGGTCGCGACCGGCGTCTACGAGGCCGGCCGACACCTCGACAGCATGTCAACCGTCACGAGCGACCCCTACGGCCTCGCGGTGCTCGCGAAGGCCGTCCTCGTCCTCATCGCGCTCGGCCTCGCGGGCTACAACACGACACTGGTCGTGCCGGCGGCGGCCCGCATCGCCGGCCGGACCGTCGGCAGGGAGACCCGGGGGGCCCCCGGATCGCGCCGGCTCGCCCGGACGCTGGTCGCCGAGGCTGCGGTACTCGGGTGCGCGGTCGTGGCAGCCGCCGTCATGACCTCCGTGCCCACGGCGCGGGAGAGCCAGGCGGCCGCGGCGGTCGTCGCGCCCTACACCGAGACCATCGACGACCTGTTCGTCACCTTCGAGGCGATCCAGGTCGGACCGCGCACCCGGCTGGTCGTGCGCTCCGAGGGGGTCGTCCGGCCCGTCACCGGACCGGTCACCGGGGTCGACGTCGCGGTCGTCCCGACCGACTCGACCAGCGCGTCCCCGACGCGGCTCGCGGCGGTGCAGCCGGGCTGGTACGAGGGAGTGACGAGCGCGGCCCCTGACGGCGCGTGGACCGCGGACGTCGTCATCCACCGGGACGGTCGCCCCGACTCGGTGCTCGAGGTCCCGTGGTCGTCCGGGTCCGCCTCGTCGGTGACCCCGCTCGAGCTCGTCGCGAGCGCCCTGTCGTTCGTCGTCCTTCTCGGGGTGTGCGGCGGCGTGGTTCTCTGGCGGCGTCGGTCCGGGCGGACCTTCGGCGCGGCGCGGTCGCAACGGCCCGACGACCCGGCCGAGGTGAGGCGGATCGAGGAGGTCCACAGGTCGTGATCACCCATCGCTGGTGGTCGGGTGCGGCATCGCTCACCCTGGGCCTGGTCGTCCTCGCTGCCCCGACCTCGGCGGCGGCGGCCGGGAGCCGGCCCCCCACCTCGCTGTCCCCCGCTCTCGGGTCGCTCCTGGCGACCCTGCCCGGTGGGGCGACCACGCCGGTGCTCATCACCCTGCGCGAGCGCACGGATCTCACCTCACTCCCGGCTCCGGCGAACCGGGCGGGACGGCTCTCCGCCGTCGTCCGGCGGCTGCGTTCGGACACCTCGCGCTCCCAGACCTCACTGCGCGCCCGACTGAGAAGCCTCGCGGCGCAGGGGGAGGTCACCGACGTGACCCCGTTGTGGGTGACCAACGCCGTCGCGGTGACGGCCACGGCGGCGGCGGTGCGCGAGCTGGCCGGCCGACCGGACGTCGAGAGCATCCGTCCCGACCCGATGACGCTGCGAACGATGTCCGCGCCGCCCGAGCCCAACATCACGGCCGTGGGAGCACCGGAGCTCTGGTCCACGAACCAGACCGGCCAGGGCGTGGTCGTCGCTACCCTGGACAGCGGCGCCGACCTCGCCAACCCCGACCTGGCCGGACGATGGCGAGGCGGGACGAACAGCTGGTACGACCCCTACGGCGAGCACCCCGACGGCCCGGTCGACCTCACCGGGCACGGCACCGCCACGCTGGGAGCCATGGTCGGCGGCGATGACGCCGGCACGGCATACGGCATGGCGCCGGGGGCGACGTGGATCGCTGCCCGGGTCTTCGACGACCGCGGGGCCGCCAGCGCCACGGCCATCCACGAGGCCTTCCAGTGGCTCCTGGACCCGGACGGCGACCCCTCCACCGCCGACGCCCCCCAGATCGTCAACTCCTCGTGGGTCATCGGAACCGGCCCATCGTGCGACCTCGCCTTCCAGGCCGATGTCCAGGCCCTCCGGGCCGCGGGGATCATGCCGGTCTTCGCCGCCGGGAACTTCGGACCGTATGCCGCCACCAGCGCCAGCCCGGCGAACTACCCCGAGTCGATCTCGGTCGGAGCGGTCGACGCCGCGGGGGTCGTGTGGGCCTACTCCGGTGCGGGCCCCACGGGGTGCGCCGGGCGCACCCGGGTCTTCCCGGACCTCGTCGCACCCGGGGTGGGCGTGCTGGCCGCCGACCGCTACGACGGCTACACCCATCTCTCCGGCACCTCGGTCGCCGCACCTCACGTGTCCGGCGCCCTGGCCCTGCTCGCCGGAGCCCATCCGCTGGCCTCCCCCGACGCTTTCGAGCGCGCGCTCACCACCTCCGCGGTGGACCTGGGCGCCCTCGGTCCCGACGACCGTTACGGGTTCGGCCTCGTCGATGTCGCGGCCGCCGATGCCGCCCTTGCCGTACCGCCGGACCTCAAGCTCGACGTGGCACCCGGCGAGCTGACCGCCGGCGCCGGGGCGACCCTCACCCTCACGGTGGGCGCCACCCCGATGGGCGGGTTCGACGCCGCCACCGACCTCAGCCTCGGTGGGCTCCCCTCGGACGCCGCGCGCTGGGACTTCGCGCCCGCGTCGGTCGCACCGGGCGCCTGGACCTCCACCCTCACCGTCGTGCTGGGCTCCGGAATCCCCGACGGGAGCTACGTCCTCACCGTCTCGGCCTCCGGCGGCGGGGTGACGCGCGCGGCCTCGGCCCGGCTGACCGTCCTCACCCCAGCGGACTTCTCGATGGCCGCCTCGCCCGAGCTGGTGACGGTCCGGCGCGGACACCACGGCACGGTGACCCTCGCGGTGCGCCCGACCGGTGGCTTCAGCGGGAACGTGACGGTCGAGGTCGGTCCGCTGCCTGCGGGCGTGGCCATGGCCCGGACCACGAGGAAGGTGGCCGTCCCCAAGGACGTGACGTGGCGCCTGTCGGTCTCGCGCCGCGCCGCGCCCGGGACGTATGCCGTCACACTCACCGGGGCGGGCGGTGGGAGGACGCACTCGGTGACGGTGAGCGTCGTCGTCGTCTGACCGGCGGGCTCATTGCTGGGTGGGCACGACGATGGCCACCTGAGCGCCACCGTAGGGAGACCGTCCGGCCACGAGATGGCCGCCGGCCGCCTGGGCGATGCCGGCGACGAGGCGCAGGCCGAACCCCGTCTGCGAGTAGCTGTCCCGCAACCGGCCCGACACGGCGTCGCCCTCCTCGTCCCCGTCGCCGAAGAGGTCCGCCCCGGCGTTGATGCGCTCGAGCATCTCCTGAGAGATCCCCGACCCCGAGTCGGCCACCCCGATCCGGACCGCACCGGGGACCGCGCGACAGAAGAGGTGGATGCGGTCCCCCGGCGCTGTGTACCGCAGGGAGTTCTCGACAAGGGTGTCCAGCGCCGCTCGGAGCCGGTGCGCGTTCACCGGGACCGTGTCGACCTCGCAGGTGACCACGAGCTCGCGGTCGACGACCACGTTCCACCGACGGCGGACGTCGCGCAGCAACGCCCCGGCGGAGGTCGACTCGTCGGGGGCGCCGAGGTCCAGGGCAACCGCCCGAACGAGGCGCTCGCTCACCCGGGCGAGCTGGACCAGCTCGTCCCGGACGGTCCGAAGGTCGGCACGACGCCCCTCGGCGGACTCGTCGACGAGCAGCTGGTCGACGTAGCCGGTGGCGATCGTGAGGGGGGTTCGCAGCTCGTGGGACGTCATCCTGCTCAGCCGCTCCCTGGCCACGGCCCGGCGACGGTTCGCGTCGGCGAGGAGCCCCGCTCGGCGCACGGCGTCCTCGCGACGTCGCACGTGGTAGATCACCACGCAGGCGAGGACGAGGGGGGCGACCACCTCGACGAGCAGGGCCGGGGGCAGGTCGCCGGCTTCCTCGCGTGGGTACATGACGAACGCCGACAGCACCCCGAAGGCGACGATGGAGAGCACGGTCGGAACGACGGGCCACACCCCGAAGCCGTAGAGGAGGGCGAACGAGAAGACGACGAGCTCGAGGGCGAGCGGCTCCGAGCTCGGGAAGCAGAAGAGGGCCCACGTCGCGAAGGTGAGGACCGCGACCCACACGGCGAACAGGGCCGAGCCGACCCGCGGGCTACGACTCGGTGATGCAGTAACCCACACCGCGCACCGTCTCGATCAGGGCGAAGCCCCCGAGCTTCGTCCGGAGCCGCCCCATGCAGACGTCCAGGACGTTGCTGCCCGGGTCGAAGTCGTACCTCCAGATGTCGTGCAGGAGCTCCTCACGTGAGCAGACGTCCCCCCGCCGCCTCAGCAGGTGGGCCAGCACCGCCGCCTCACGTTCGCTCAAGGACTGCGAGCCGTCAGGGGTGGCCAGCACGCGGCGCCGGGTGTCGAGCCTGATCTCACCGTGCTCGAGGAAGCGCCCCACGTCACGCTCGGCGCGCGGGGCCACCGACAGGTGGCGGTTGACCCGTGCGACCAGCTCGGCGAGGACGAAGGGCTTGACGACGTAGTCGACGGCGCCCTCGTTGATGGCCTGGACCCGGGTGCCGACATCGCCGATGCCGGACAGGACGACGACCGGCGGCGAGACCTCGAGGGTGTTGATGTGCCGCAGGACGCTCAGCCCGTCCATGCCCGGCATGACGAGGTCGAGCAGCACGAGGTCGATCGGCTGGGTCTCGAGGACCTCGCACGCGGTCTCGCCGTCGGCGACGGGAACCGGTCGGTGCCCGGCGTCGGAGATGCTGCGCGCGAGCAGCAGCCGCAGCTTGATCTCATCGTCGACGATGAGGATGTTTGCCATCGACCCCCCCATGACAACACTCTGACCGGAGTGTAACCAGCCGATGAGACTTAGGTAAGCCTTTTCTGAGAAGCCGCGCTCGACGCCTCCCCTTCGCCCCGTGACGTGCCACGGTCGTGAGGACCGCACCCGCACGGAGGGCAGGGGCGCGCCGGCCCGGGAGACCCTCTCCCCGTCCCACCGGCGGCGTCCCACCCGGCCACGCCGGCCTCCCTCGCAGCGGGTCACCCGCCGCGGCCGATGCCGTGGCCCGCGGGATGCGGGGGGCGGGGCCGGGCCTCATCCCGGCCCCGTCCGACCCGGGCGGATCGCCGGTCCGCTCAGTCGGCGCGCAGGTGCAGGAGCACGCCCTGGCCCGGCCCGAGCTGGGGCGCGCCGAGGCCGACCGCCTCGAGGACGGCGCCGGTCAGGGTGACCGACCCGGCGTGGCGCCAGGCCGGGAACCCCCCGACGTGGTGGGCGAGTCCGGCCTCGTCGCGCTGGCGCACCGTGTAGCGGAGCTGCGGGTCGAGCCCGGCCAGCCGCAGCGGCGCCGCGGCGGCGTCGGCGGACGTATCGAGGCGGACGTAGGCGAAGACCGCCTCACGCCGGTCTGCCGCCACGACGCCGTGGAGCCAGGCCCCGGGGTCGGGATGGTCGATGCGGACGACGTCGCCGCTGTGCAGCACCGGCCGGATCTCGCGGTAGAGCCCGGCCCAGGCGGCCAGCCGGGCCCGCTCGGCCTCCGAGCAGGTGCCGATGTCCCACTCCAGGCCGGCGTGGCCGAAGAGCGCCGTGAGGGTCCGGAAGCCGAGGTCGCTCTCGCGTCCCGTCGTGTGCGCGCGCGGTGGGCCGACGTGGCTGCCGACGAGCTCGGGCGGCAGGAGCAGCCCGGTCCACCGCTGGATCGCCTGGCGCTCGACGGGGTCGTTGGTGTCCGAGCCCCATACCCGGTCGGTGCGCTCGAGGATCCCGAGGTCGACCCGGGCGCCGCCTGAGCTGCACGACTCGATCTCCAGCGCGGGGTGTCGCTCCCGCAGCGCGTCGAGGAGCGCGTAGACGGCATCCGTCTGGTCGTGGACGGCCGGGCGGCGACCTCCTCCCGGCGCCGGGCGGGCCGCCTCGTGGAGGTCGCGGTTGTGGTCCCACTTGAGGTAGTCGACCGCGTTGTCGGTGACGATCGCGTCGAGCCGCTCCAGCAGGTATGCCGCGACGTCGGGGTTCGCGACGTCGAGCACCTGCTGGTGCCGCCACGGCCGGGGCAGGGCGCCGGCGAGCCCGGCGGTCAGGTCGCCGGCCGTCACCTCGTCGGACGCGAGGATCCAGTCGGGGTGGGCGCGGGCCAGGTCGGAGTCGGGGTTGACCATCTCGGGCTCGACCCAGAGCCCGAACTCCATCCCCAGCTCGTGGACCACGTCGGCGAGCGGGCGCAGCCCGTCGGGCCACACCGCGGGGTCGACGTACCAGTCGCCGAGACCGGCCAGGTCGTGCCGACGGTGCATGAACCAGCCGTCGTCGAGCACGAACCGCTCGACGCCGATGCTCGCGGCGGTGCGGGCCAGCTCGCTGAGCCGACCGAGGTCGTGGTCGAAGTAGACCGCCTCCCAGGTGTTGAGGACGAGCGGACGGGGCCGGGTCGGGTGGCCGGGGCGCGACCGCAGCCACCGGTGCAGGCGGGAGCTCGCCGAGTCGAGCCCGGCGGCGCCGTAGGCGAAGCAGACCCAGGGGGCGGCATACGACCCACCGGGGGCCAGGCGCACCTCGCCGGGCAGGAGCAGCTCGCCCCCGCCGAGCAGACCGCCGGCCGTCGTCCCGAGGCCGTCGGGGAGCCGCTCGGCCGTGTGGACGTGGTTGCCGCTCCACGCCACGTGCGCCGACCACACCTCGCCGGCCCGGAACCCGAAGCCGGGGGTGCCGCAGGTGAGCAGGAGCGTCGCGTCATGCCCGGTCCGCCCCCGGCGGGACACGCGCTCGTGGGTGCCGTGGGTGAAGGGGGCGCGCTGCGGGCTGCGCTCCCGACACCAGCGGCCGGTGAGGTCCAGCAGCTCCCCCGCCTGCGCGGGGACCGGGAGCGTGGCGAGGAGCCCGTCGACGGTGTAGGTCCCGTCGCCGGTGTTGGTGACGGTATGCCGCAGCCGCACCAGCCCGGACGCCTCGAGGCGCAGCTCGGTGTCGACGGCGACCCCGGCACCGGCCGCCGCGACCCGGAACCGCAGCCGCTGGGCGCCGCCGTCGGCGTCGACCACCGGCGGCCCGCTCAGCGCGAGCCGGACGAAGGAGTCGGTCCCGTCGCGGTGGCCCGCGAGCCCGGGCGTCCCGGACCAGCCGTCGGCCTGGGACGGCAGCAGCGTGACGCCCCACGGGTCGTCGAGGCCGCTGTGTGGCAGGCCCCCGGAGAGCGCTGTGGCCACCGCCCGGCGCCCGCCCTCGTCGAGGTCACCGAGATCGGCACCCCAGTGCAGGACGCGCGGCACGCCGGCGCCGGAGAGGTCGACGAGGACGGCGACGCCGGCGGCGCGGAGGAGGACGGGGGACACCGGGTCGGCGTCGGTCACGCGCTCACCCCTTCGTGGAGCCGAGGGTCAGACCCGCGACGAACTGCTTCTGGAGGATGAAGAAGATGACGAGGACCGGGATGGCGATGAGGACGGACCCGGCCGAGACGAGGTTGAGGTCGGTGAAGAACTCACCCCGGAGGTTGTTCAGCGAGCTCGTCACCGGGAACTTCGCCCCCGTCTGGACCAGGACGGTCGCCCAGAAGAACTCGTTGTAGATCCAGGTGACCTCGAGGACGGCCAGCGCCGCCAGGGGCGGTCGGCAGAGGGGGATGGTGATCTGCCAGAACTGCCGCCACACGCTCGCCCCGTCGACCATCGCGGACTCGAAGAGCTCCTTGGGGAGCGTCTTCATGTAGTTGCTGAGGACGAAGGCGCAGAACCCCGTCTGGAATGCCGTGTTGACGAGGATGAGTCCCCAGTAGCTGTCGAGGAGCATCCCGGAGTCGCTCATCCAGTAGGGCAGCGGGATCATCCGGTAGAGCCGGAACAGCGGGATGAGCAGGGACTGCTGGGGGAGCAGGTTCGCCGCCGTGAACAGTCCGAGCAGGACGATGTTGAACCGGAAGCTGAACCGTGCCAGGACGAAGGCGACGCAGGCGGACAGGAAGAGGGTCAGCACGACCGCGGGCACCGTGATGTAGACGGAGTTGAGGAAGTGCGACGTGAAGTCGCCCCGCTCCCAGGCGTTCTTGTAGTTGTCGAGCGTCCAGCCGCCGAAGGACACGTAGCCGTGGATCGAGGTGTACGAGTAGTCGCGGAAGGAGTTGAGCAGGGCCCACGCCACGGGGAAGAACCACGACACGGCGACGATGGTGAGGAAGACGTGGAGGGTGACCCGGGCGGGGGTGATCCGCCGGTGTCGGTAGGTGCGCGGCCCGGCCGGGACGTCGGCGGGGCGGGTGGCTGTCGTCGTGGTCATCACTTGTCCTCTCTCATGACCGTCGCGAGATAGATCGTGATGAAGACGAGCGAGACGATGAGCATGAAGGTGGCGAGCGCGGAGCCGAAGCCGATCCGGCTCGCCTCGCCGACGACGTTCTGGGTCACCAGGGCGGAGATGAGCTCGAGGCCGTTGCGGCCCTTGTTGACCACCCAGACGATGTCGAACGCCCGGAGCGCCTCGATGACCGTGATGACGAGGACGATGACGTTGATCGGTCTCATGACCGGGAAGACGACCTTGAAGAACGTCTGGCGGCTGTTGGCGCCGTCGATCGTCGCGGCCTCCCGCAGCGTCGGGTCCACGCCCTTCAGGCCCGCGAGGTAGAGCAGCATGATGTAGCCGACGTGCCGCCAGCTCGCGGCGACGAGGACGGCCCAGATGTTGACCGAGGAGTCGCCGTACCAGTCGATCTTGGTCCCCAGGACCGCGTTGAGCAGGCCCTGGTCGCGCGAGTAGAAGAGCTGCCAGATGAAGCCGATGAGGGCGAGCGAGAGGACGACCGGCAGGTAGATGGCGGTCTGGTAGATCCGGCTGCCCTTGATCTCCTTGTCGAGCAGGACGGCGAGGAAGACGCCGAAGGGGGTGGCGATGAAGAACAGGACGGCGAGCCACAGCACGTTGTGCTCGACCGCCGGCTTGAACGGCGGGTAGATCGTCACGACGTTGTCGTAGTTGGCCAGCCCGATCCACTTGATCGTGCTCAGCCCCCCGATGCCGTCCCAGTTCGTGAAGGACAGCAGCACCGTGACGATCGCCGGGAGCCACACGAACACGAGGACGAGGGCCAGCGGCACGAGGACCATGAGGCCGACGACGCTGCGGTCGCGGGCGGTGAGCTGACGCAGGCGGTGGCGCCGTGGCGGGGTGCCGACGGCTCCGGCGCGGCCGTCCGGGACAGATCCGGCGGGTGCGGTCGTCGTGGCCGTGGCGGCAGGCTCGGCGGCCGGGTCGGTGGTGCTCTCCATCGAGGGCCCCTCTCTCCGTCGACCGGCGGGGGTCGGAGGGAGTGCCCGGCGCCGGCGGGTGGTCGGGTTGCGGGGAGGGCTCGGCCCTCCCCCGGGTGGGGCGGCGCCGCAGCTGGTCGGCTGCGGCGCCGCCGACGGGTCAGACGAAGATCGTCTTGGCCTGAGCCTCGATGTTGTTGGTCAGTCCGTCAATGTCCGACGGGTTCTTGATGAAGGACTGGATGGCCGGGATCATCACCGTCGAGGCGAAGTCCGGGCGGGTGTCGCGGTCCATGAACTGGGCGATGTTCTTCGCCGACCCGATGAGGGCGGCCGACTTCTTCTGCACGTCGTTGTAGAACGAGGTGTCCGCCCCGGTGTTCGCCAGGACGTCGGAGGTGTCGGACTTGCCGTACGTCACCTCGGCGTCGGGCGTCCCCAGGTAGGCGAGGAAGCTCTTCGCCGCGGCCTCGTTGGTCGGCTTGGCCGCCATCATGAAGCCGTCGATCGGGGCGTCGAGGGCGTCGGAGCCGACCGCGGAGTCGATCTCCGGGAAGGTGAAGAAGTCGAGGTCCTGGCCCTGGTCGACCTGCTGGGAGACGAAGGAGCCGAGCAGGTACATGCCGGCCTTCTTCTGCTGCAGGGACTGGGCCGCCTCCTGCCAGGTCCGACCGAGGGAGGCCGGCTGGTGGAGCGGGAGCAGCTCGGCCCAGGTCTGGAACACGGTCTTGACCTTGGGGTCGTTCCACGCCTGCTTGTGGGCCATCAGGTCGATGTGGAACTGGTAGCCGTTGATCCGCATGTTGAGGATGTCGAAGGTCCCCATCGCCGGCCAGCCGTCCTTGTCACCGAAGGCGATCGGCACGAGGCCGTCCTTCTGCATCTGGGCGCCGAGCGTCTTGAGGTCGTCGAGCGTCTTCGGGACGGTGTAGCCGTACTTGGTGAAGACGGACGGCCGGTAGAACATCGCCCACGGGTAGTTGTAGAGCGGGACGAAGTACTGCTTGCCGTCGTCGCCCGTCGAGGCGGTCTTGAAGGCGTCGCTGAAGCCGGTGAAGTTCTTCCACACGTCGCTGACGTCACCGACGAGGCCCTTGGACGCGAAGAACCGCATCCGGTAGCCGGCGAACCACGTGAAGACGTCGTCCGGCTTGCCCTGGAGGTAGTTGTTGATGTTCTCCTGGAAGGTGTTGTGGTCGACCGTGTTGACCTTGACGGTGACGCCGCTCTCCTTGGCGTGGTAGGCGTCGACGGCCGCCTGCATCGCCTTCTTGGGGATGTCGTCGGAGTAGTTCGACCCGAAGGTCAGCGTCCCCGTCGGCTTGCCCCCGGTCGTGGCGGCGCCGCCGCTGCTGCTGCTGCCGCAGGCGGCGAGCAGGCCGGGGATGCCGAGGGCCGCGCCGGCGACCATCGCCCCCTTGAGGACCGAGCGTCGGCCGAGGCTGGTTCCGGCCACCGACGATGGGACCAGGCGGGCGAGATACTCCGCCTCGGTCTGGGGACGGGTCATAGCTTCCTCCTTTGGAGCTACGCGGCCGAGGCCGTGGTCAAGAGCGAACAGAACTCAACGCAAACTCACACGTTGCGGTCATCGTGCAGCCACGGCCTACCCTTGTCAAGACACCGCGGCACTCTGTGACCTAATCGCGCCAATACGCTCACGTCCGGCCCGTTTCGTCGCCCTGCCCTGGCCCGGAGGGCATCGCGACCCGGGGTGGACCGGCCTGAGCCCGCAGGCCGTCCCGGACCAAACGAACACCGACACCTCTCACATCTGATGGTTTGTGTTGACTTCTCGACGTCGCGGGGCCACGCTTCGGAGGTGACCTCCGACCTCCGACCGGCGCAGCCGTCCACCGCCCGCCCGTGGCCGCTGCAGGGGGTCGCCCTGGGTGGCGACTACAACCCCGAGCAGTGGCCCGAGGAGGTCTGGGCCGAGGACGTCCGGCTCATGCGCGAGGCGGGGGTCACCTTCGCCACGGTCGGCGTCTTCTCCTGGGCGCTCCTGGAGCCGGCGCAGGGCCGCTTCGACTTCGGCTGGCTCGACCGGGTCCTGGACCTCCTCCACGAGGGCGGGATCCGCGTCGACCTCGCGACGGCCACCGCCTCCCCGCCGCCGTGGCTCTCCCGGGCCTACCCCGAGACCCTGCCCGTCGACCGTGAGGGACACCGGCTGTGGCCTGGGGGGCGACAGGCCTGGTGCCCCAGCTCGCCGGTCTTCCGCGAGCGGGCGCTGGCCCTCGTCGAGGCGATGGCCACGAGGTATGCCGGTCATCCCGCCCTGGCCATGTGGCACGTCTCCAACGAGCTCGGCTGCCACAACGTGCGGTGCTACTGCGACGTCTCGGCCGAGGCGTTCCGTCGCTGGCTCGCCGAGCGGTACGGCGGGATCGACGCCCTCAACGAGGCCTGGGGGACCACGTTCTGGAGCCAGCGCTACACGGCATACGACGAGATCCTGCCGCCCCGGCTGGGAACCGCCATCCCGAACCCCACCCAGCAGCTCGACTTCGCGCGGTTCAGCTCGGACGCACTCATCGACCACTACCGCGCCGAGCGGGACGTGCTGCGCCGCATCTCCCCCGACGTCCCCGTCACGACCAACCTCATGGTCATGACGCACACGACGGGCATGGACTACTGGTCGTGGGCCCCCGAGCTCGACCTCGTCTCCCAGGACCACTACCTCGACCACCGGCTCGCCGACCCCGCGCACGAGCTGGCCCTGTCGGGCGACATCGTGCGGGGGCTGAGCCAGGGCGGGCCCTGGTTCCTCATGGAGCACTCGACGAGCGCGGTCAACTGGCAGCCGGTCAACGTCGCCAAGCGACCCGGCGAGCTGCTGCGGACCAGCCTGGGCCACGTCGCCCGCGGCGCCGACGCGGTCGGCTACTTCCAGTGGCGGGCCAGCCGCGCGGGCGCGGAGAAGTTCCACTCGGCGCTGCTCCCCCACGCGGGCACCGACACGAAGATCTGGCGCGAGGTGAGCCGGCTGGGTGCGATCCTCGGCCGGGCCACCGACCTCGCCGGCACGACCGTCGACCCCGCTCGGGTCGCGCTCCTGTTCGACTGGCAGGCGCGCTGGGCCGCCGACCTCGACAGCCATCCCTCGACGCTGACCCACTACATCGAGGAGCCGACGAGGCTGCACCGCACCCTCTGGCGCCGTGGGGTCCCGGTCGACGTCGTCCGCCCTGGGGCCGACCTGACCGGGTATGCCGTCGTCGTCGTCCCCTCGCTCTACCTCGTCGACGACGCGGCCGCCTCGGCCATCACGGCCGCCGCCGACGCGGGCGCGCAGGTCGTCATCACCTACTTCTCCGGCATCGTCGACGAGCACGACCACATCCGGCTCGGGGGCTACCCCGGCGCGTTCGCCGAGCTGCTCGGCGTCAGCACCGAGGAGTTCTTCCCGCTGCGGGCGGACGAGCGGGTCTCCCTCGACGTCCCGGGCGGGCCGGCAGGGGCCACCTCGTGGTCGGGGTCGGTGTGGAGCGAGCTCACCCACCTGCGCGGCGCCGAGGCGGTCGCCGTCCACGCCGACGGTCCGGTCGCGGGGCACCCCGCCGTGACGCGGCATACCCGCGACTCCGGGGCGGCCTGGTATCTCGGCACCTCGCTCGACGAGGGTTCTCTCGACGCGCTCCTCGCCATGGTCCTGGACGCGGCAGGAGTCGCAGCCCCGGTCGCCTCGCGACCCGGTGTCGAGGTCGTCCGCCGCTCGGCCCCCGACCGCTCGTTCCTCTTCGTCCTCAACCACACCGACGCCGACGCCGAGGTCGCGGCGAACGGCGTCGACCTCGTCACCGACCAGCCGGTCGCCGGGACGGTGGTCGTCCCGGCTGGAGGCGTGGCCCTCGTGAGAGAGGTGCGCTGATGTTCGCCCAGCAGCGCCACGACCGGATCCTCGACGAGGTGATGACCCACGGCGCGGTGCGCGTGAGCGACCTCGTCGAGCAGCTCGGGGTCTCGGACATGACGATCCGTCGAGACATCGCCCACCTCGCCCGCAAGGGGCTCATCGCCCGGGTGCACGGCGGTGCGACAGCGGTGAGCGGACGCAGCGCCGAGGAGCCGGCCTTCGCCGTCAAGGCCGGTCTGCAGCCGTCCGAGAAGGCCGGGATCGCCGCCGCAGCCGCCCGGCTGGTCCGCGCCGGCGACTCGGTCGCCCTCTCGGCCGGCACGACGACGTATGCCGTCGCCCTCGCCCTGCGGACCGTCCCCAACCTGACGATCGTCACCAACTCGCTGCCCGTCGGCGACGCCATGAACGCGATGCCTCGGGCCGACCGCACCGTCATCCTCACCGGCGGGATCCGGACCCCGTCCGACGCCCTCGTCGGACCGGTCGCCGTCGCCACCCTGCGTTCGCTGCACGTCGACTGGCTCTTCCTCGGCGTCCACGGTTTCGACGAGAGGTCCGGGTTCACCACGCCGAACCTCGTCGAGTCCGAGACCAACCGGGCGCTCATCGGCTGCGCGCGGCAGGTCGTCGTCGTCGCCGACAGCTCGAAGTGGGGCGTTGTCGGCCTCAGCTCGATGGCCCGGATCAACGAGGTCGACGTCCTCGTCACCGACGACCACCTCGACCCCGACGCCGAGCGCGGTCTCAAGAGCCGCGTCCGCCAGCTCGTCCTCGCTCCGCACGGCGCCGACGACCCCGAGGCGGGTGGTCGTGGCCCCGGACGCCGGGACGGCGAGGCGTCATGAGCGTCCACGCCGCCAGTGCTCGGGTGGGTCGCAGCCGCGGCCAGCTCGCCGACGGCCGCGAGATCATCTACTACGACGACCGCGAGCCGTATGCGAGCGGCACCGCCAGCCGGGTCGTCCCCGACACGAGGGACCTGCCTCCGGCGACCGGCGGCTCGACCCGGCGCCTCGACCCGCTCACCGGCGAGTGGGTCGTCATCGCCAGCCACCGCAACACCCGGACTTTCCTACCGCCCGCCGACGAGTGCCCGCTCTGCCCGACCGTCCCGGGGCGCTCGCCGTCGGAGGTTCCGGCGGCCGACTACGACGTCGTCGTCTTCGAGAACCGCTTCCCCTCCCTGACCACGCGCTCGGAACCGACCCCGGCGTTCGTCGACGGGTCCCGGCTCTGGCCGCAGGCGCCCGGCAACGGCCGGTGCGAGGTCGTCTGCTTCACCTCGGACCACGATGCGGCGCTCTCCTCGCTCGACCCGCATCGGGTGCGCACCGTCATCGAGGCGTGGGCCGACCGCACCGCCGAGCTCTCGGAGCTGCCCGGCATCCGGGAGGTCTTCTGCTTCGAGAACCGGGGCCAGGAGATCGGCGTGACGCTGCACCACCCGCACGGCCAGATCTACGCCTTCCCCTACATCACCCCGCGCACCGAGGCGCTCCTGCGCCAGGCCGCGGAGCACCGCTCGGCGACCGGGAACAACCTGCTGCGCGACATCCTCGAGGCCGAGCGCGCGTCGGGGACCCGGGTCGTCCTGAGCGGGGAGCACTGGACGGCATACGTCCCGGCGGCGGCGCGCTGGCCGGTCGAGGTCCACCTCGCACCGCACCGTGACGTGGCCGACCTCGCAGGGCTCGACGGCGCCGAGCGCGACGAGCTGTCCGAGGTCTATCTCGAGCTGCTCCGCCGTGCCGACCGCTACTACGACGGGGTGCCGAACCTGCCCTATATCGCGGGCTGGCACCAGGCGCCGGTGGGTCAGGGACGCAGCCTGGCCCGGCTCCAGCTCCAGCTCTTCTCCGTCCTACGGGCGCCGGGCAAGCTGAAGTACCTCGCCGGTGCCGAGTCCGGCGTCGGCGCCTGGGTCAACGATGCCCGCCCCGAGCAGATCGCCGCACGGCTGCGCGAGGTCGCCTCGTGACGCAGTGGTATGCCGCGGCCGACGCCGAGGAGGTGGCCGCCGGGCTGCTCGAGCGCTTCCACGAGGCCTACGGGCGGGAGGCCGCCGGCGTGTGGGCCGCGCCCGGACGGGTCAACGTCATCGGCGAGCACGTCGACTACAACGGGGGGCTCGCCCTGCCTTTCGCCCTCGAGCACCGCACCTTCGCCGCCGTCGCCGTGCGCGACGACGGCATCGTCCGGGTCGAGTCGGTCCAGGCCCCGGGCGAGGGGTGGTCGGGCCCGCTGGCCGACATCGCCCCCGGCGTCGTCCCCGGCTGGGCCGGGTATGCCGCGGGCGTCCCGTGGGCGCTGGCCCGGCGCGGTCTGCCGGTGCCCGGCGTCGACGTCGTCATCGACGGCCGGGTTCCCCTCGGGGCCGGACTGTCCTCGTCGGCGGCGGTCGAGTGCGCGGTCGCCGTCGCCCTCGACGAGCTCGCCGGCCTGGGCCTCGGCGCCGACGACGCGGGCCGCGCGCGGCTCGCGGCGGCCTGCGTCGATGCCGAGAACGACATCGCCGGGGCCCCCACGGGCGGGCTCGACCAGGCCGCGGCGCTGCGGACCACCGCCCGCGAGGCGCTGCTCCTCGACTGCCGGGACTTCTCGATCACCCCGGTCCCCCTCGACCTGGCCGCGAGCGGGCTGGCCCTCCTCGTCATCGACACGCACGCCCACCATGCCCTCGTCGACGGCCAGTACGGCACCCGCCGGGACGCCTGCGCCCATGCTGTCGACCTGCTGGGCGTCCCCGACCTGCGGGCGGTGGAGCCGGCCGGCCTCGCCGACGCCCTCGACCGGCTCGGCTCGACCGGCCTCCCGGACGACCGGGTGGCGGAGCTGCAGCGGCTGGTCCGGCACGTCGTCACCGAGGTCGAGCGGGTCCGCGAGGTGGCGAGCCTGTGTCGGCAGGGCCGGCTCGCCGAGATCGGCCCCGTCCTCGATGCCTCGCACGCGTCGCTGCGGGACGACTACGCCGTGTCCTGCGTCGAGCTCGACGTCACCTGCGAGACGGCACGTGCGGCGGGCGCCCTGGGCGCCCGGATGGTCGGTGGCGGGTTCGGCGGCTCGGCGATCGCCCTGGTGCCCTCGGCGCGGGTCGACGAGGTGGCCGAGAGGGTCGAGGAGGCCTTCGCCCGGTCGGGGTTCGGGGAGCCGAGCTTCCTGCTCGCCACGCCGAGCGACCCGGCCGGCCGGGTGTCACCCCCGGGCTGACCCGCCTCCAGGCGACCGCCGGCGGCCGCCGTCTTCGGCCGCCGGCGGTTGGGCCGGGCCGGGCGCCGGGAGGTCAGAAGCGCTGCCACTCCGGCTTGGCGGCATACGTCTGCTCGTAGTACGAACGCAGCGCCAGCAGCCCGGCGGCGGCCTCGTCGACGATGACCGTCACGGTCGGGTGCAGCTGGAGCGCGCTGGCCGGGCACATCGCGGTGACCGGTCCCTCGACACAGGACCGCACCGCCTCGGCCTTGGCCTCTCCTGTCGCGAGGACGAGCAGGTGCCTCGCCTCGAGGATGGTCCCGACGCCCTGGGTCAGGCAGTGGCGGGGCACCGCGCCGGGGTCGCCGCCGAAGAACCGCGCGTTGTCGGCCCGGGTCCGCGCGGTGAGGGTCTTCAACCGGGTGCGTGAGGCCAGGGAGGACCCCGGCTCGTTGAAGGCGATGTGCCCGTCGGCTCCCAGGCCGAGGATCTGCAGGTCCACCCCGCCGGCCGCGGCGATGGCCCGCTCGTAGTCCGCGCACGCGGCCGGGATGTCGGCCGCGAGCCCGTCGGGTCCGTGGACCCGGCCGGGGTCGATGTCGACGCGCTCGGTGAAGATCCGGTCGATGACGGTGCGGTAGCGCTCGGGGTGCCCCACCTCGAGCCCGACGTACTCGTCGAGCGTGAAGGCGGTGGCTCCCGCGAGGGTCAGCCGCCCCGCCGCGACGCGCCGGGAGAGCTCGTCGTAGAGCGCGACCGGGCTCGACCCCGTCGCCAGCCCGAGAACGGGCCGCGGGTGGTCCCGGAGCACCCGGCCCACGAGGTCGGCCGCGGTCGTCGCGACCAGCTCGGGCGTGGCGGCGATGATGACTTCCACGACGGTCCCTCCTCGGCGTCAGGAGCCGGGCGACGGCAACGGGTCAGGGGCGGTCCGACCGAGGAGCAGGTCGGCGAGCGCGTGGCCGACGGCACGGGACCCACCGTAGGTCACGAGGTCGGCGACGTCGCCCCGCGGCCAGCCGCACTCGACGAGCACGGTGCGGTGGCCCGCCTCGCGCAGCGTCCGCACGATGTCGGCCTCCGGTCCGCCGGCCTCGACGGCCCGGCCGACGACGGCCACCTTCGCCCCCTCCGGCACCTGCTCGAGGGGGGTCACCGCGCCCACCGCAGCCGGGCCCCAGGGCACCGTTCCGACGGCGGGCGTCGCCACCGAGCCGACCTGGACGATGACCGCCGCCTCGGGGGCGGCGAGCCACGCGTGCGCCGCGGGCGTCGCCCTGAAGCCCTCGACGAGCGCGGCACCGTCGCGGGGAGGCCGAGCCGCCGTCCGCGTCGCGCCCGGCCCCGGCAGGGGGTATGCCGCGGCCAGCCGCGCGACGCGGGCCGCGGCCTCGGCGACGCGCTCGACCGGGAGCTCGTCGCGCTCGACGGCTGCGGCGACGGCGTCGACGATCTCGTCGAGCTGCGCCTCGCTCGTGTGCGGGCCGATGCACAGCAGGTCACAGCCGGCCGCGAGCGAGCGGACCGCCGCGGCCGGGATCCCGATGTCGGCGCTGGCCCCCGCCATGTCGAGCGCATCGGTGACGACGACGCCGGCGTAGCCGAGCCGATCTCGCAGCAGACCCTGCACGACGGCCCGCGAGAACGTCGCCGGTGACCCGGGGTCGACGGCCGGGACGACGAGGTGGGCGACCATGACCGAGGCCACCCCGGCCGCTGCGGCCGCAGCGAACGGCGCGAGCTCGCGCTCGGCCAGGACCTCGAGGCCGACGGGGACCACCGGTCGGGCGAAGTGGGAGTCGCTGCGGGTGTCCCCGTGGCCGGGGAAGTGCTTGGCGCAGGCGGCGACGCCGGCCGACTGCAGCCCCTCGACCCAGGCAGCGGTATGCCGCGACACGAGGTCGGCCGTGCCGCCGAAGCTGCGGGTCCCGATGACCGGGTTGTCGTCGGCCGAGTTGATGTCGGCGCACGGGGCGAGGTCGAGGTTGATGCCGAGCTCGAGCAGGTCGGCAGCGACCCGGACGGCCGACTCCCGGGTGCGCCCGAGGTCGTCGACCCGGCCGAGGAGGGCGTTGCCGGGCTCGGGCGAGCCGTCGCGGTAGTGCAGCCGGGTGACGTCACCGCCCTCCTCGTCGACGGCGACGAGCCCGTCCGGCAGGGCTGCTCGGACCTGCGTGCACAGAGCGGCCAGCTGGTCGGCGTCGACGACGTTGTCGCCGTAGAGGCAGACGGCCCGCAGGCCCGCGGCATACGCCCCGGCCACCCAGTCGGGGACGGAGGTGCCCACGAAGCCCGGCAGCATCGTGCCGAGGACGAGCCGGCGCAGCTGGGCGTCCCGGCCGGTCATCCCTTGACCGCCCCCGCCGTCAGACCCGTGGAGATGCGGCGGTTGAAGAGGAGGAACAGGACGACGACCGGCAGCGCGGTGAGGGCGGCCGCCGCCATGAGACCGCCGTAGTCGGCACCGTGGGTGGGGCTGGACTGGAAGACGAGGAGGTAGATCATCAGCGTCTGCTTGTTGTTGTCGAGCAGCAGCGTGTTGGCCAGGACGAACTCGTTCCAGGCGAGGATCCACCCATAGACGCTCGTCGCGATGAGGCCGGGCGCGACGAGCGGGAGGATGATCCGGGTGAAGGACTGCCACCGGGTGCAGCCGTCGACGAGAGCGGCCTCGTCGAGCTCGCGCGGGATGTTGGCGATGAAGGTCCGCAGCGTCCAGATCGTGTAGGGGAGGGTGAACATCTGGTAGGCGACGATCACGCCGACCAGGGTGTTCTTGAGGTGGAAGCCGTCGAGCAGCAGCGACATCGGGATGGTCAGGGCGAGGAGCGGGACCATCTGGACGATGAGGACGACGAAGACGAAGACCTTGCGCCCGAGGAAGCGGAACCGGGCGATGGCGAGCGCTCCGAGGAAGCCGATGGCGACCGAGATGGCCACCGCGGCGACCGTGATGACGAGGCTGTTGAGCAGGTTCGCGCGGAACACCGGGTCGCCGAGGACGTCCGCGAAGTGCGACAGGGTCGGGTGGGTCGGCAGGAGCTGCGGCGGGTTCGCGTGGATGTCCTCGCTGGACTTCACCGACGTCGCGAGCATCCAGTAGATGGGGAAGCCCATGACGACCGACACGAGGACCGCGACGAGGTTCCACAGCCGGCTCCGGCGACGGCGGGAGCCGCCACGGCGTGGGCGGGGGGCGGGCGCGGCCGTGCCGGCGGCGGGGCGCTTCATCGTGGCGAGCTCGCTCATTCGGCGTCACCGATGACGAAGAGCTGGCGGATGTAGAAGATCATGAGCGCCAGCAGGCACAGCATCATGAGGACCCCGATCGTCGCGCCCTGGTTGTAGTGGCTGCTGCCGATCCCGTTGGCGTACATGTAGATGCCGATCGTCTGGTACCCCGGCTCCGGGTGGCCGTTGCGCATGAACCAGATCTGGTTGAACACCCCGAAGTCCCAGATGACCGACAGCGTCGTGAGGATGACGAGGAGCGGTCCGAGGGCCGGCAGGGTCACGTGTCGGAAGGCCTGCCACGGGCTGGCCCCGTCGCAGGTGGCGGCCTCGAGGATCTCCTTGGGGATCTGGGCGATGCCCGCCCGCAACGAGATCGCGAGCAGCGGGATGGCGCCCCACACGACGACGACGGTCACCACGGCGAGGCCCGAGACGGGGTCGGCGAACCAGTCGTGGCCCTGCAGGTCGACGCCGGGCAGGACGCCGAGGACCTCGTTGACGATGCCGAGCTGGCTGCCGAAGAGCCAGTAGAAGACCTGGGTCGACACGGTCGTGGGAACGGCCCACACGAAGAGGAGGACGGCCGTGAGCAGGCCGCGGGCCCAGCCGGAGACCCGGCCGAGGAGGAGCGCGACGGCCATCCCGATGACGACGGTCAGCGAGACGTTGACGGCGGTGAAGACGACGGTCCGGGCCAGGACCCCCCAGAACTCGGGGTCCTTCAAGGCGGTGGCGTAGTTCTCGACCCCGACGAACGGCGTCGAGCCGCCGTGGAAGAGCGCGAACTTGCCGGACTCCTGCTTCTGCAGCGAGAGCAGGACGATCTTGGCCGTCGGCCAGCCGGCGACGACGAGGATGACGAGGCTGGCCGGCGCGACGAGCAGGTAGGGCAGCCGCGTCGACGACGGACCACGGGGGCGGCGCGGGCGCCGGATCGACATGGTGGTCATGGGTCCTCGTTTCCGTGTCGCTGGAGGGCCGGGGCCGGGGCAGGAACGGGGCCGGGGGCGGGAACGTCAGGGTGGCGACGCCCCGCCCCCGGGCTCGCTCAGCTGGACGCGTTCAGCGTGCTGGCGATCTTGGTGTCGGCGTCGGCGGCCGCCGCGGCCGGCGTCGCCTGGCCGGTGGCGATCGACTCGAGCATGTTCTGCAGCACGTTCGAGCTCTCGACGTTGGCCCAGTTCGGCGTGTTCGGGACGAACCAGGTGCTCTTGGCGGCCTCACCGGTCGAGACGTTGGCCTGGCCCTGCTGCTCGTAGACGCTGAGCAGCGAGGTCGTGTTGGGGATGGCGAACTTCGCGAGGGCCGTCTGGCTCTGGGTGTCGGTGAAGATCTCGACCCACTTCAGGCCGAGGTCGCCGTTCGGAGCCTTCTGCGGGACCGCGAGGTCGGAGCCGCCGAGGAACGACGGGGTGTAGTTGCCCTCGGTCGCGCCGGGGAGCGGGAAGGTACCGAGCACGGAGGCGAGCTTGGGGTTGCCCGTCTTGGGGTCGGTCACGGCCCCGACCTCCCAGCCGTTGCCGAGGATGGCTCCGGTGTTGCCCTGGGACATGATCGCGTCCTGGTCGGCCTCGTCCTTGGTGGCGCCACCGACCGAGTACTTCGTCGCGAGGGTCTTCCACTGGTCCAGCCCCTGCTGGGCCTGGCTGCTCGCCAGCTGGCCCTGCCACTGTCCGCCCTGCTGGTCGGCGATCGTCCCACCGGCGCCGTAGACGAAGGACATCGCGGCATACCAGTACTTGCCCGGCATGTAGAAGGCGGAGAAGCCCTTCTTGGCGTTGGCCTGGGCGACCTTGTCGAGGTCGGCGAACATCTCGTCGAGGGTCTTCGGGGCCGTCGTGACGCCGGCCTTCTTCCACAGGTCGGTCCGGTAGATGACGACCCGGCTGCCGGCGTAGTAGGGAACCCCGTAGAGCTTGCCGTCCGGAGCCGTGGCCGACAGCTCGAGGCCCTTGAGCCAGCTGTCGGAGTTCGGGATCGAGGACTTGCTGCCCGAGATGTCCTTGAACGCCCCCGCAGAGATGTAGGAGCTCATCTGGGTGTTGCCCAGCTCGACGACATCGGGGATGCCGCTGGAGCCGGCGAACGTCGAGTCGAGCTTGGTCGTGTAGTTCGACCACTGCTGCCACTCGATGTTGACCTTGGCGCCGGTCTGCTGCTCGAAGCGCTGGGTCGCCTGGGTGACGACGTCCGGCCACCCCTTCTGCGCGTCGCTCTGCAGCCAGACGGTGATCGTCTTGCCCGCGCCGCCCGACGTCGACGAGCCGCCGCCGGAGGAGCTGCTCGAGCACGCAGCGGCGCCCAGCACGGTGACCGCAGCGAGCGCGATCGTGACGGTTCTCTTCATCGTGATCCTTTCAACAGGTGGCCAGCCCGCGGGTCGCGGCCTGGGAGTGGTGGCGCGCGGTGGCGCGCTCGTCGTGGGCGGGGTCGGTCGCGGCATCTCAGATGACCCCCAGCTGGCTCGACAGGACGAGACCGGCCGCTCCGCGCAGCACGATGTCGTCGGGGTCGGCGGCCACGTTGACGGCGACGTGGACGTCGGGATGGCGCAGCAGCCGGGAGTCGATGGTGCTCTGGGCGGCCTCGACGAGGGGGGCGGTCAGCAGGTGCTCGGGGCCGCTGAGGACGATCTCGGTGAGGTCCAGGGCCGCGATGACGGGGGCGATCGCGATCCCGAGCCGGGTGCCGGCCTCGACGAGGGGCTCCGCCGAGCCGTCCGCTGCGGTGAGGGCCCGCTCGAGGTTGGGCGCCGAGAGCCACGTCTCGAGGCAGCCGACCTTGCCGCACCGGCAGGTCGCGCCGCCGTCGTTGCCCACCGTCACGTGGCCGATCTCGCCGGCGGCGTGGTGGGCGCCGAGCAGCTGGGTCCCGCCGACGATCAGGCTGGAACCGACGCCGCGGCCGATCCGGACGAGGAGGAAGTCGTCGCTGGCGCCGAGCAGGGTGTATGCCGCGCGCGCCGCCGAGGCCGCGTCGTTGGCCACCTGCACCGGCAGGCCGGTCGCGGTGGCGAGCTCGTCGCGCAGCGGGACGTCGGTCCACCCGAGGTTCGAGGCCGACCGGACCATCCCGTCCTCGCTGACCAGGCCGGGGGTGCCGACCCCGACGCCGAGGACCGGCGCCGTCGCGAGGGCCACCGTCTCACGGGCCAGGTCGAGGACGTCGGCGAGGTCGACCACGGCGACGTCGTCGACGCGCCGCTCGGTGCGGGCGAGCACGACCCCGTCGAGGTCGAGCACGGCACCGCGCAGCACCCGGTGCGCGGTGAGGTCGAGGCCGATGATCTGCAGGCCCGGGCGGTTGATGTCGATGAGCGTCGAGGGCTTGCCCGGCCGTACGTCCGAGGAGGTGCCGAGCTCGCGGGCGTGCCCGCACTCGAGCAGCTCGGTCACCAGGTCCGAGATCGTCACCCGGGTCAGCCCGGTGGCCCGGGCCAGGTCGGCCCGGCTCATCGGCCCGTCGAAGTAGAGCGTCTGGCGCACGAGCGAGAGGTTGTGGCGGCGACCGTGGCGCGGCCGCACGGCACCACCGGAGCGGTCGATGCGGGACGTCGTGGTCGCTTGCACGTTTGTTAGTAAAGCATACTAACATGTACCCGACAAGTGACCGCCCCGATGACCCGGCCCGCGGCGCCGCCCCCGCCCGGGGACGGGACCGACCGGCCCGCGGTCGGCCGATGGGAGAGTGAGCGTGTTCCACGCGGACACCCCGATGCCGGGCCATGATCGTCCCGTGCCCCCCACCGCCCTGCGGCTGCCCGGCCGGCTCGTGGCCGACGGCCGCGACCTGCCCGACGCGGTGGTCGTCGTCGACGCGGGGACGGTCGCGTATGCCGGGCCCGCGGCCGAGCTCCCCCCGCACCTCGCGGCGGTGCCCACCCCGCCCGGCTGGCGCGCCGGGCTGACCGTCCTGCCCGGACTGGTCGACGTGCACTGCCACGGCGCGGCCGGTGGGGAGTTCGGTGCCGGACTCGAGGACGGGCGGCGGGCCGCGGCATACCACCTCCGGCACGGCACGACGACCCTCGTCGGCAGCATCGCCTCGCGGATACCGGACGACCTGCTTCGGGCGGTCACCGAGGTGGCGGGGCTGGCCGCCGAGGGCACCCTTGCGGGCGCCCACCTCGAGGGCCCCTTCCTCTCGCACGCCCGCCGGGGGGCGCAGAACCCGGCCGCCCTCAGCGACGTCGACCCGGCCCTCGTCCGCGCGGCGGCGGAGGCCGCCGAGCGCGCCGGCGGACCGGTGCTGCACCTGACCTACGCGCCCGAACGCGACCCCGACGCCGTCCTCCCCGCCCTCCTCGCCCGTCACGGCATCGTCGCCGACGTCGGGCACACCGACGCCGACGACGGCGTCGTGGCCGCCGCCCTCGACGCCATCCGCCGGGTCGCGCCGCGCGGCGGCCGCCCCCTCGTCACCCATCTCTTCAACGGGATGCCGGGCCTGCACCACCGCTGCCCCGGTCCGGTCGCGGCCGCGCTCGCCGCCGCGGGCCGCGGCGAGGCGGTCGTCGAGCTCGTCGCCGACGGGGTCCACCTCGCGCCCGGAACGGTGCGGATGGCCTTCGACACGGTCGGGCCACGCGCCATCGCCCTCATCACCGATGCGATGGCCGCCACCGGCATGCCCGACGGGCGCTACCTGCTCAGCCGCCTCGACGTCACCGTCACCGATCGGATCGCGCGGCTCACCGACGGCGGCTCGATCGCCGGGGGCACGTGCACGTTGCTCGAGGTCCTCCGCTGGACGGTGCACGAAGCCGGGATCCCGCTCGCCGACGCGGTGCTCGCCGCCACGGCGACGCCCGCGGCTGCTCTCGCGCTTCCTGCCGGGAGCCTGCGGGCCGGCTCCCCGGCCGACGTGCTCGTGACGACCGAGGACCTCCGGCCGTTCCTGGTGATTCGGGCCGGCACACCGGTCGCCGCTCCCGGACCGGAGGAGGCCGCATGAGCCCGCGCGACGGCCTGCCCGTCGCCGGCCGGGGACCGGTCCACGTCGGCATCGACATCGGCGGGACGCGGACCAAGGTGGCCGCGCTCGACGCCGAGGGGGCGGTCGTGGCGACCAGAACCACCCCGACGGGCGAGGACCTGACCACCCGGATCGGCCCGTTCGTGGCCGGGCTCGTCGCCGACCTCGCCGCCGAGCCCGCCGTCGTGGCCGCGGGCGGTGTCCGGGCGTGCGGCGTCGTCGTCCCCGGCATCGTCGACGAGGCCACCGGGGTCGCGGTGTATGCCGCGAACCTCGGCTGGCGGGACCTCGACATCGCGACGGCGGTGGCGCAGGCGACCGGCCTTCCCGTCGCCGTCGGTCATGACGTCCGCGCCGGGCTCGTCGCCGAGGCGAGGTACGGCGCCGCCGTCGGGGCGGCCGACGCCCTCTTCATGCCGATCGGGACCGGGATCGCCGCCGCCATGATGATCGAGGGCCGGGTCGTCACGGCGCGCGGCTGGGCCGGCGAGATCGGTCACGCGGTGCTGCGGCCGGGCGGTCCGGCCTGCGGCTGCGGTGCCAGCGGCTGCTTCGAGGCCATCGCCTCGGCGTCGGCGATCGCGAAGGCGTATGCCGCCGCCTCGGGACGCGCGGCCACCGCCGCCGAGGTGGCCGCCCTCGTCGAGGCCGGCGACCCCGTCGCGTCGGGCGTGTGGTCCGCGGCGGTCGAGGTGGTCGCCGAGGTGGTCTCGCTCATCGCGGCGGCGACCGGCATCCGCCTCGTCGTCGTCGGCGGGGGCCTCGCCAACGCCGGGGCGACGCTCTTCGAGCCGCTCGAGCGGGCCCTCGAGGCACGCCGCAGCATCGTCCCGCCGCCCCGGCTCGCCGCCGCGCTGCTCGGTGACCGGGCCGGCAGCATCGGTGCGGCGATCCTCGCCGAGCGGGCCGGCTCGACCGTCCGGGTCGTCGAGGCCTGAGCCGCCGGCGCCGGGCGCCGCGAACCCACAGCCCCCCAGGGGTTCTCAAGGGGCCTCTTTGCCTGTTGTCTATGTCACATGGACAGCACCATGCAGCGGACGCCGCTCCTCATCAGCCAGATCCTCCGGTTCGGCACGACGTTGCACGCCGACCAGGAGGTCGTCACCTGGACCGCCGACGGCCCACGGCGGATGAGCTACGCCGAGGTGGGTACCCAGTCGGCCCAGCTCGCCCACGCCCTGCGCGGCCTCGGCGTCAGCGGCGACGACCGCGTGGCGACCTTCATGTGGAACAACGCCGAGCATCTCGTCGCCTACCTCGCGGTGCCGTCGATGGGCGCGGTCCTCCACGCCCTCAACATCCGGCTGTTCCCCGAGCAGATCCTCTATGTGACCACGCACGGCGGGGCCCGCGTCGTCATCGTCGACAACACCCTCGCGGGGCCCTTCTCGCAGCTGCTCCCGCACCTGCCCAAGCTGCGGCACGTCATCGTCAACGGCCCGGTCGACGACGCCACCCGGTCGGCGCTGTCGGCGCCCGAGCACATCGAGGGCGTCCACGACTACGCCGAGCTGCTCGCCGGGCAGCCCACGGCATACGACTGGCCCCAGGATCTCGACGAGGACTCGGCCTCCTCGATGTGCTACACCTCCGGCACGACGGGCAACCCCAAGGGCGTCTCGTACTCGCACCGGTCCAACTACCTGCACTCGATCTCGGCGGCGATGACGCTCAACTCGCTGCAGGGCGACCGGCTCCTCGTCGTCGTCCCGCTCTTCCACGCCAACGCCTGGGGCTTTCCGTACCTCGCCCTCGCGACCGGCGCCAGCCTCGTCATGCCCGACCGCTACCTGCAGGCGGCGCCCCTCGCGACGATGATCGAGAGCGAGAAGGTCACCTTCGGTGCGGGGGTCCCGACGATCTGGCTCGACCTCCTGCACTACCTCGAGGACCATCCCACCGACCTGAGCGCGCTGCGCGGGCTCATCGTCGGGGGCTCGGCCGCCCCGCCCGCGCTCATGCGCTCCTTCAAGGACAAGCTCGGCGTCCCGATCACGCACGCCTGGGGGATGACCGAGATGTCACCGATCGGGACCGCGGCCGTCGTGCCGGCCGGTGTCGAGGAGGGGTCCGACGGCTACTGGGCCTACGCCACCTCGCAGGGCCGGCTCGTCCTCGGCGTCGAGGGCAGGCTGATCGGACCCGACGGGTCCGAGATGCCCTGGGACGGTGAGAGCGTCGGCGAGCTCGAGGTCCGCGGCCCGTGGATCACCGGCTCCTACAACGCCTTCGGTGGCGAGTCCGACTCCGAGATCGCCGAGATGGCGGACAAGTTCCACGACGGCTGGCTGCGCACCGGCGACGTCGGAAGCCTCACGTCCGACGGGTTCCTGCGGCTCACCGACCGGGCGAAGGACGTCATCAAGTCCGGCGGGGAGTGGATCAGCTCGGTCGACCTCGAGAACGCGATCATGGCCCACGAGGACGTCCTCGAGGCCTCGGTCGTCGGCGTCCCCGACGACCGGTGGGGTGAGCGGCCCCTCGCGACGGTCGTCCTGCGCGAGGGCGCGAGCGCCACGCCCGACTCGCTGCGCGAGTTCCTCGGCGACAAGCTCGCCCACTGGCAGGTGCCCGAGAGGTGGGCGGTCATCGACGATGTGCCGAAGACGAGCGTGGGCAAGTTCGACAAGAAGGTGCTCCGCAAGAGGTATGCCGCAGGGGAGCTGGAGGTTCAGACCCTAGGCTGACGGGGCCCCACCCGCCCGACCCCAGGACGACCGTGCTCGAGAGCATCCCCAGCCCACCGATCAACGGCATCGGCATCGGTGGCGTCGAGTTCCACATCTACGGGCTGATGTACGTCATCGGCATCATGTGGGCCGTCTGGCTGACCCGGCGCCTGTGGCACCGGGCCGGCGGCGACCCGGCCGTCGTCGACGACGTCGCCATCTGGAGCGTGCCCGCGGGGATCGTCGGCGGGCGGATCTACTTCGACATCACGACCCCCGCCGTCGTGCCACCGCACTGGTGGGGTCCCCTCGCGATCTGGGACGGCGGCATGGGCATCTGGGGCGGGGTCGCGCTGGCCGTCGTCGTGGCCCTCTGGCGGCTGCACCGGCGCGGAGTCGACGCCGCCCTCTTCATGGACCTCGCCGCCCCCGGCCTGCTCATGGCGCAGGGCATCGGCCGGATCGGCAACTACGCCAACCAGGAGCTCTTCGGCGGGCCGACGACCCTGCCGTGGGGCCTCGAGATCGCTCCCCAGCACCGCCCGCCCGGCTACGAGCAGTTCGCGACGTTCCAGCCCACCTTCCTCTACGAGCTCGTCTTCGACGTCGCGTGGGCCGGGCTGCTCATCTGGCTGGGGCGGGGTGGGCGGGTACGGCCGCCGGGGGTCTTCGCCCTCTATGTGGCGGGCTACTCGGCATTCCGGATCGTCGAGGAGCAGCTGCGGATCGACTACTCCCAGCACTTCCTCGGGCTGCGGCTCAACACCTTCGTCGCGACCGCCCTCCTCGTCCTCGCCCTCGGGTGGTTCGTCGTCACCCAGCGGCGGCGGCCCACGACGGAGCCGGCCGGGGACGCCACGGGGGACAGCTCCGCGCCCTCCACCGAGGAGCCCGCGGAGCGCTAGCCACCCCTCTTCAGGCGTTGAGCCGGTAGCCCACCCCCGGCTCGGTGATGAGGTAGCGCGGTGCGCCGGGATCCGGCTCGAGCTTGCGGCGGATCTGGTTGGCATAGACGCGCAGGTAGTTCGACTCGCGCCCGTACGACGGCCCCCAGGCCGACTTGAGCAGCGCGTCGTGCGGGACGACCCGTCCGGTATGCCGCGCCAGCTCGGCGAGGATCCGCCACTCGGTGGGGGTGAGCCGGACGTCCCGGCCGTGCACGGTCGCCCGGCGGTCGTCGAAGTCGAGGACGAAGTCGTCGGTGACGAACGGCTCGGTCGCCGGCAGGTCGGACCCGCCACGCCGCAGCGCCGCACGGACCCGGGCCATCAGCTCGTCCATCCCGAAGGGCTTGGTCACGTAGTCGTCGGCTCCGACGTCGAGCGCCTCGACCTTGTCGTCGGAGTCCTGGCGGGCCGACAGGACGATGACCGGGACGGCGCTCGTGCGTCGGATCCGGCGGAGCACCTCGACGCCGTCGAGGTCTGGCAGCCCGAGGTCGAGGATGACGAGGTCGGGAGCCGCGTCGGCGATGCTGCTCAGGGCGTCGGCCCCGGTGCCCACCGGCTCGACCTCGAGCCCTCGGGCGTGCAGGTTGATCCGCAGGGTCCGCAGGATGGTCGGGTCGTCGTCGACCACGAGGACGCGCTCGCTCATCCTGGCACCCTCTCGGTCGGGGTCACGAGGAGCTGACCCGGCCGCTCGGTGCCTGTCACCGGGGCCGGGGTGACGGCCGGCAGCGTCAGGGTCATGGTCAGGCCGCCGCCGGGGGTGTCGTCGGCGACCAGCGTGCCACCCATCGCCTCGGCGAGCCCGCGGGCGACCGCGAGGCCGAGGCCGACGCCGGGGCCGCCGGTGTCGCCGGAGCGGTTGAACGGCTCGAAGATGCCGTCCCGCTCCTCGGGGGGGACGCCCGGACCGGTGTCGACGACGCGTACCTCGACGACGTCGCCGGTGCGGTCCGCGACGACGCGGACCGGCTCGTCGCCGGGCTGGTAGCGCACGGCGTTCTCGAGCAGGTTGGCGAGAACGCGGTCGAGCAGGCCGGGGTCGGCGACGACGCGACGGGCCCGTTCCTCGACCGACCACTCGACCCGGCGCCCGTCGCCGGCCAACGGCGAGACCACGGCGGGCACCACCTCCGCGAGGTCGGTCGGCCGGTTGTGTGTGACGAGCGCCCCCACCTGGAGGCGGGACATGTCGAGGAGGTTGCCGATGAGGACCTCGAGCCGGTCGGCCGACTCCTCGATCGCGGCCTGGAGCTCGGCCTCGTCGTCCGGGCTGAAGTGGACCTCGGTCGAGCGCAGGCTCCCGATGGCCGCCTTGATGCCTGCCAGGGGGGTGCGCAGGTCGTGGGAGACGGCCGACAGCAGGGCGGTCCGGGCCCGGTTGTCCCGGCCCAGGGCCTCGGCGGCGCTCGCGACGCGCTGGAGGGCGCGGCGGGTCAGGATGGCGGCGGCATGCATGGCGAATGCCGTGAGCAGCCGCTGCCGGTCCGCCCGGACGGTCGCCCCGAGCAGCACGAGGTCATGAGCCGCGTCGACCTCCTGGCAGGCCGCGACCTCGTCGGGCCCCGGGGTCCGCCAGGTGTCGGTGGCGGCGAGGACGTGCGATCCAGGGTCCTCGGCCGTGGGGCGGGTGAGGATGGCCGCCGCCTCGGCGCCCACCATCTCGGCGGCACGACGGAGCAGCAGGGCGAGCTGGTCGGTCGACCCCAGCAGGGTCTGGGAGAGCTCGGACAGGGCGGCGGCCTCCTGCTGGGCGGCCATCGCCTCGGCCGCCCGGCGGGCGTTGCGGTGCACGACGAAGGAGACGGCCGCACCGACGAGCAGGAACAGGGCCAGGGCCGTGGCGTTCTCCGGGCTGGAGATGGTGAAGGTCCCCACGGGCGGGGTGAAGAACCAGTTGAGCTCGAGCGAGGACACGACGGCGGCCAGGAGGGCCGGCCACAGGCCGCCGAGCAGCGCGGTGAGCACGGTGCACAGCAGGTAGATCTGGGAGATCAGCGGCAGTCCGAGGGAGTTCGGCAGCAGGTCGAGCAGGGCGGTGAGCCCGGTCGGGCCCAGCACCGCGGCGAGGAAGCCCCAGGCCACCCGCCGTCTCGGCAGTGGCTGGCGGGCCGCACGGTCGGACCGGCCCCGGGTGAAGGCGTGCGTGACGATGTGGACGTCGATGTCGCCGGACTCCGCGATGACGGCCTCGCCCGTGCCGGCGCTCAGCGCACGCCGCCAGCGGGGCCGGCTCGTCGCACCCAGCAGGATCTGCGAGGCGTTGAGCCCGCGGGCGAAGGCGAGGATCGACGAGGCGACGTCGTCACCCGTGACCGCATGGAAGACCCCGCCGAGCTCCTCCGTCAGTCGGCGGTCGGCCGACAGCGCGTCCGGTGGCGGCCCGGCCAGGCCGTCGGCGTGCGCGACATAGACGGCGTGCAGCTCCCCGCCGGCGCCGCGTGAGGCAATCCGGGCGCCCCGGCGTAGGAGGGTCTCGCCCTCGGGGCCGCCGGACAGACCGACGACGATGCGCTCGCGGGTCGGCCAGCTCGAGTCGATGCCGTGGTCGAGCCGGTATCGGTCGAGCCCCTCCTCGACCCGGTCCGCGAGCCACAGCAGCGCCAGCTCCCGCAGGGCCGAGAGGTTCCCGACCCGGAAGTAGTTCGACAGGGCGGCGTCGACCTGGGCCGCCTTGTAGATGTTGCCGTGGGCCATCCGACGCCGCAGCGCCTCGGGCGCCATGTCGACGAGCTCGATCTGGTCGGCGCCGCGGACGACGCCATCGGGCACGGTTTCGCGCTGGGCGATCCCGGTGACGGCCTCGACGACGTCGTTGAGCGACTCGAGATGCTGGATGTTGACGGTCGAGATGACGTCGATCCCGGCCGCGAGGAGCTCCTCGATGTCCTGCCATCTCTTCTCGTGACGACCGCCCGGGGCGTTGGTGTGCGCCAGCTCGTCGACGAGGGCCACCTGGGGACGACGGGCGAGGACACCGTCGAGGTCCATCTCGCTGAGCACCGTGCCGCGGTGGGTCCGCTCGACGCGGCGCACGACCTCGAGTCCGGCGAGGAGCTCGGCCGTGTGCGGCCGCCCGTGCGTCTCGCAGAGCGCGACGACGACGTCAGTCCCTCGGGCCTGGCGCCGGGCGCCCTCGGCGAGCATCGCCACGGTCTTCCCCACGCCGGGCGCCGCCCCGAGGTAGATCCGCAGCCGTCCGCGCACGCTGTCACGGTCTCACCTCCGGCGCGGCCGGAGCCAGTGACGGCAGGGGAATTGACAGCTTCTTAACGGCCGGCCCCGCCCTGCTGACCGCGACCCGCCACCTCCGGGGCCCGGGGGTCGGGTCGTCCGAAGAACCAGGCGGCCGCCTCGGTGCGGCTGTGCACGCCGAGCTTGCGGAAGACGTTCTGCAGGTGCTTCTCGACGGTGCGCGGGGCGATGACGAGGGCGCGCGCGATCTGCCGGTTCGAGCGGCCACCCGCCAGGAGGGCCAGGATCTCGCGCTCCCTGATGGTGAGGGCGCCCGCCCGAGTGCCGTGACCGGCATACACGAGCTCGCGCAGGTGGACGTGGTCGAAGACCGCTGCGAGGTGCGGCTTGACGAGCCCGATCAGCGTGAGCTCGTGGTCGGTCAGCGTCGGCGGGCGGTGCTGCGGCCCGGGCCCGGTGGCCGATCCGGGAGCGACGGTGAGGACCACGCCGACTCCGCGGCCGGCCTGGAGGGAGCGGCACAGCTCGCGCCACCGCTCCATCGGTGCCCCGGCACCGGTGAGGTCGATGTCGTCCCATCCCAGGCGGTCCGTCCCGACCAGGTCGCGCAGCCGGTCGAGCATGAGCTGGGACAGCTCGGTGAGGTTGCGGGCCTCGTGCAGGGCCGCAAGGCAGCGCAGCACCCTGTAGAGATCGGCTGCTGACACCGGCTCGCCCGACGACATACCTGCCCCTTCCACCCGGCATGGGTCCCTTACCCCGTCCCCGCCCCCTCAGTCTTCGCGCGGCGCAGCCCCCGGGCCTGTCGTACGCCGAACCTACGCATAAGCACGTATGGCCTACTGCCGAGTCGTTTCTGACGATGGTCACGTGGGAGGACCCAGGGCGCGCAGGGGCGCCTGCGGGTTCCGACTCACCGCCACCGGAGCATCGAGAGGTCCTCGAGGGGCGGGGGTGGCATCGACCGCGGTCCGAGTGGGGGGGCGGACCGTCGAGCGGTGCCAAACGGGGTGGCGGGCCGGCTAGACGGAGCCGGTCCGCCACCCCGATGACCCCCGGGGCGTGAGCCCGCGGGAGTTGGGGGGTGCCCTGCGCCCTCAGCCGGTGGCGAGTCCGGCCAGGGCGAGGTTGAGGACGGTCACGTCGACCCGGTCCGCCCCGATGAAGCCCAGCACCGCGGGCCGGGTCGCCTCGGCGATGAGCCGGTGGACCGTGCTCAGCGGTATGCCGCGGGCCGCGGCGACCCGGGGCGCCTGCCACGCGGCATACGCCGGGGAGATGTCCGGGTCGAGGCCGCTCGACGACGCGGTCAGGGCGTCCGGAGGGATGGGGCCGACCGCGTCGGGGTTGGCGGCACGCAACGCGGCCGCCCGCTGGGCGACGGCGCTGCGCTGGGTCGACGAGGACTCGGCGAGGTTCGACCCGCCGCTGGTCGCTCCGGAGTAGTCGGACACCGACGGCCGGGGCTGGAACCACTGCGGTCCCGTGGCGGCCTGGCCGAGCAACGAGGAACCGACGACCCTGCCGTCGAGCCGGACCACCGACCCGCCGGCCTGGCTCGGGAAGGCGAGGGCCGCGACCGTGATTGCGAGCGGGTAGCCGAGGCCGAGGGCGACGGTCGAGACGAGCAGCAGCCGCAGGGCTGCCGACAGGTGGCGAAGAGGACGCATGGTCGGGTCACCTCAACCCGGGGAGGACGGAGACGACGAGGTCGACGAGCTTGATCCCCACGAAGGGGACGATGATGCCGCCCACCCCGTAGAGGAGGAGGTTGCGGCGGAGGATGACCGCGGCCGGAGCCGGCCGGTAGCGGACTCCCCTCAGGCTCAACGGGATGAGCGCGACGATGATGAGCGCGTTGAAGACGACGGCCGACAGGATCGCGGACTCCGGGCTGTGCAGCCTCATGATGTTGAGGGCGTCGAGGCCGGGGTAGATCGAGACGAACATCGCCGGGATGATCGCGAAGTACTTCGCGACGTCGTTCGCGATCGAGAAGGTGGTCAGGGCGCCGCGGGTGATGAGCAGCTGCTTGCCGATGGCCACGATGTCGATGAGCTTGGTGGGGTCGGAGTCGAGGTCGACCATGTTGCCGGCCTCCTTGGCGGCCGACGTACCGGTGTTCATGGCCACGCCGACGTCGGCCTGCGCCAGGGCCGGGGCGTCGTTGGTCCCGTCGCCGGTCATCGCGACGAGCCGGCCGCCGGCCTGCTCCTCCTTGATGAGCGCCATCTTGTCCTCGGGCGTGGCCTCGGCGAGGAAGTCGTCGACCCCCGCCTCGGCCGCGATGGCCGCGGCCGTCAGCCGGTTGTCACCGGTGATCATGACCGTGCGGATCCCCATCGAGCGCAGCTGGGTGAACCGTTCGGCCATGCCGGGCTTGACGATGTCCTTGAGGTGGATGACGCCGAGCATCCGGGCCGCTCCGTCGCCGTCACGGGTCGCCACGACGAGGGGAGTGCCACCCGCCCGGCTGATCTCGTCGACGCGGGCGTCGGCGTCGTGCGCCATGTGGCCACCCGCCTCGTGCACCCAGGCGGCGACGGCGCTCCCCGCGCCCTTGCGCAGCTGGGTCCCGTCGGCGAGGTCCACGCCGGACATCCGGGTGTGGGCCGAGAAGGGGACGACGGTGGCTCCCTCCCTGGCCAGCTCGGCAGCCGACCGGGCCCGGCCGGACGCCCCTGCGGCAAGCGCGAACTCGACGATCGAGCGCCCCTCCGGGGTCTCGTCGGCGAGAGAGGAGAGGTATGCCGCGCGCACCAGCTCGTCCCGGGTGGCGTCGCCGACGGGGATGAGGTCGCTGGCCCGGCGGTTGCCGAGGGTGATCGTCCCGGTCTTGTCGAGCAGCAGCGTGGAGACGTCGCCGGCGGCCTCGACGGCACGCCCCGACATGGCGAGGACGTTGCGCTGGACCAGCCGGTCCATGCCGGCGATCCCGATGGCCGAGAGGAGAGCCCCGATCGTCGTCGGGATGAGGCAGACGAGGAGGGCGACGAGGACGACGGGTGAGAGCGCGGTGCCGGAGTAGACGGCCATCGGCTGGGTCGCCATGACCGCCAGGAGGAAGACGATGGTCAAGGTGGTCAGGAGGATGGTCAGGGCGATCTCGTTGGGCGTCTTCTGTCGGGAGGCGCCCTCGACGAGGGCGATCATCCTGTCGATGAAGGTCTCGCCCGGTTTGCTCGTGATCCGCACGACGATGCGGTCGGACAGGACCGTCGTCCCGCCCGTCACGGCGCAGCGGTCGCCACCTGACTCGCGGACGACCGGGGCCGACTCGCCGGTGATGGCCGACTCGTCGACCGTGGCGACGCCCTCGACGACATCGCCGTCGCCCGGGATGACCTGGCCCGCCTCGACGACGACCCGGTCCCCGAGCCGAAGGACCGTTCCGGGCACCTCCTCCTCCGTCCCGTCCTCGCGCAGCCGTCGCGCACTCGTCTCGGTCCGCGTGCGGCGCAGGCTCGCGGCCTGGGCCTTGCCCCGGCCCTCGGCGACCGCCTCGGCGAGGTTCGCGAACAGGACGGTGGCCCACAGCCACAGGGTCACCACGACGGAGAACACCGACGGGTGGAGGACCGAGATGACCGAGGTGAGCACCGAGCCGACCCAGACGACGAACATCACGGGCGAGCGGACGACGTGCCGGGGGTCGAGCTTGACGGCCGCGTCCGGGATGCTGGCCCAGAGCGTCGCGGCCAGCGAGGCCTGGCCCGCGGGCGGCGCGCCGCTCACGAGCGAGCTGTGGGTGGTGGTCATGACAGGGCCTCCGCGAGCGGACCGAGGGCGAGCGCCGGGAAGAACGTCAGCCCGGCGACGATGAGGACGACTCCGGTGAGCATTCCCGAGAAGAGGGGTGTGTGCGTCGGCATCGTCCCCGCTGTGACCGGTCGGTGGCCCTGTCTGCCGAGCGAGCCGGCGAGGCCGAGGGTGAGGACGATCGGGGCGAACCGCCCGAGGAACATCGCGACCGCCAGGACGACGTTGAGATAGGGCTGGTCGGCCGACAGCCCGGCGAAGGCCGACCCGTTGTTGTTCGAGGCCGACGCGACGTCGTAGAGCATCTCGGTCAACCCGTGCGGGCCGCTTGCCAGCAGGGCGTCCCGCGAGACGGGCAGGACGAGTGAGATCCCGGCGAACGCGAGGACGAGGGCCGGCATGACGAGGATGGAGAGCGCGGCATACGTGATCTCGACGCGACCGATCGACTTGCCGAGGAGCTCGGGGGTCCGCCCGACCATGAGACCGGCGATGAAGACGGCGATGACGATGAGGACGACCATCCCGTAGAGCCCCGTCCCGACCCCACCGGGCGAGACCTCGCCGAGCAGCATGTTGGAGGCGAGGACGCCGCCGCCGAGGGCGCTGTAGCTCTCGTGCATCGAGTTGACCGCGCCGGTGGAGGTGCCGGTCGTCGACGCCGCGAAGATCGAGGACCACACCGGCCCGAACCGTTGCTCCTTCCCCTCCATGCTCCCGGTGGCGCCGGCCGCGGCGGAGACCTCGGCCCACGTCGTGAGGGCGATCGAGCCGAGGAGCAGCACGCCCATGACGGCGGTGACCATGAGGCCCTGACGGCGGTCGCCGACCATGAGCCCATAGGTACGCGGCAGGGCGAACCCGATCGCGAGGAGCATGACGATCTCGAGGACGTCGGTGATCGGGTTGGGGTTCTCGAAGGGGTGCGAGGAGTTGGCGTTGAAGAAGCCGCCACCGTTGGTGCCCAGCTCCTTGATCGCCTCCTGCGAGGCGACCGGGCCGCCCTGGAGGACCTGGTGGCCGCCCGCGATCGTCGCGATGGTGTGCGGGTCGGTGAGGTTCTGGATGACCCCGCCCGCGAGGAGCACGAGCGCGAGGACCGCCGCGAGGGGCAGCAGCACGCGGACCGTGGCCCGGGTCAGGTCGACCCAGAAGTTGCCGAGCCGGTCGCTCCCCGTCCGTGCCAGGCCGCGGACGACGGCAACGGCGACGGCGAGCCCGGTGGCGGCGGAGAGGAAGTTCTGGACCGTCAGCCCGGCCATCTGGACCAGGTAGCCGGTACCGGACTCACCGGCATACGACTGCCAGTTGGTGTTCGTCGTGAAGGAGACCGCCGTGTCGAACGCGGTGTGCCAGTCCATGGACCGGCCTTGGCTCAGCGGCAGCCAGGGCTGGGCCACGAGCAGCGCGAAGAGCACCGCGACCGAGACGGCCGCGAGGGCCAGGACCGAGAGGGCGTATGCCGTCCACCGCTGCTCGGTGTCGGCGTCGACACCGACGAGGCGGTAGACCGCCCGCTCGACGCGCCAGTGCCGGGTGTCGGTGAAGGAGCGGTACATCCAGGTGCCGAGCGGGACGTGGATGAGGGCGAGGAGCAGGGCGACGAGCCCGACGGACAGGGCCGCCTGGAGGAGCGGGTTCACGGTGCCTGCTCAGAACCGGTCCGGGTGGACCAGGGCATAGAGGAGGTAGCCGATGAGCGCCAGGCCGAGCAGCCCGCTGACGATGTTCTCGAGCACGTCTGCAGTCGACCAGCCCGCGACGGGGTCGTCCGCCGTCTTGACGCCGTCTTGACGGGGTTTGACGGGCCCTTGTCGTCGGCCGGCACGGACCCGGTGCCGACCGCCAACGAGCCGGCGAGCGGTCAGGGGGCCGTCTCGGCTCCCCGGGTGAGCCAGGCGAGGTCGACCCGGGCGAGCGAGACCGACTCGCGCAGGTCGTCCCGGCCCGCCTCGAACGCGACGAGGATCGTGTGGTCGGGCAGCACGGCGATGTCGGAGTACCCCGCGGCGCCGTCCCACAGGGTTCGGCTCACCGGCCAGGTGGCGCCGTCGTCCTCGCTCAGCCGCAGCGTCATGTCGGCGCGGTAGGGAACGCCCGGTCCGCTGAAGAGGATCCGCGACCGGAGGCCGTCGCCTACCCCGGACAGGCGCATCACCGAGGCCTGGGTGCCCGCGCTGAGCAGATGAGGGTCCGCGTGGGCCGGGGCCCAGGTCTGGCCGCCGTCGGCGCTGCACGTCGCCGTGCGCCCGGTACCCCGGGGGCTGCGCAGCGTCGCGCACACCTGCCCGTCGACACGCTGGACGACCTGCGGCTCCTCGCCCCCGGACACCATCGGCCGGCCGAGCCGCCAGGTCGCCCCCTGGTCGTCGCTGGAGAGCGAGCGAGGGTCACCGATGGTCGTGGGGATGAGGAGCCTGCCGCTGGTCAGGACGATCCCGTTACCCGGCCCGTTGTGGCACCAGGTACCCGCGGCGACGCCGAGCTCGGCGGAGAGGTCCCGCGGCGCCGACCAGGTGAGTCCCGCGTCGGTGCTACTCACGACCCACAGCCGCCGGTAGTCGACGCAGTAGGGCAGCCAGGTGGTCGATGTCGCCGGGTCGTAGACCGGGGCCGGGCTGTGCACGGTGTGGCTCCCGTCGCTGACCACCACCTGGGTCGGGGACCAGGTCCGGCCGCCATCGGTGCTGCGCCGCTCGACGATGTCGATGTCGAGCAGGTCGCTCATCGCCTCCTGTCGTGACTCGGCGAACGCGATGACGGTGTCGCCGGCGACCGTGAGCGCCGGGATCCGGAAGGCGCGACCCGGCAGGTCACCCGGTGCGAACAGCTCCTCGTGGTCCACGCCCGGTGTCCAGGTCGGGTGCCCCGTCACGTGGAGCACGCCGAAAGCCGCGAACACCGCGACGACGGGTGCCCCGACGAGGAGCGACCCACGCGGCAGGCGGGGTCGCTCGGACCTGGACCGGACGAAAGACGTGAGGGCCCAGGCGAGGAGGACGACGGCATACCCGGCGAACGGCAGGGCGAGCACCGCGATGGCGGCCGTCGGCACCGAGCCCATGGCGCCGAGGGCGAGCGTTCGCCCGACGACGTAGACCCCGTATGCCGCCGCGGCGAGGGCGCCGGCCCACAGGACCGCGAGCGCCGCCCGGACCGGACGTGACGAGGGCCGGTGCCAGCGCCCGAGGCGCCGACCCGCTCGACGGCTGCGGACCGAGACGGCGAGCGCCGCGACGGTTCCCGCGGTGAGGAGAGCCGCGTCCGCGGCCAGGAGCCACGCGCCGCGGACGGCGAGGTAGAACTCGCCGGCGAACTGCGCGAGGTAGACCGCATAGACGGTCAGGACGAGGACGAGCAGGACGGAGAGCAGGACGCTGGTGCGGACGTCGCGCCGCAGCGACCGGGCCGAGCTGCCGGGGTCTGTCATCTCGCCTCCCGGGCGCGAGTGTAGGGGCGGGGTTGCCCGGAGGCGCCGAACATGACGATCTGCTGTGAGTGTCGTGGGAACCACGAAACCCGGCGCGTGGGCCTCCGATTGGACCGCGACGAGTCGATCCGATCGGCTCAGAAGGGAGACGGCCGTGTCCGTCGATGCAGTCAGCAGCTACCTGCCCACCCCCATGCCGCAGATGGCCGGCACGGGCACCCCACGGGGCAAGAGCCCCTTCGACGCCGTGTCGTCCCTTCTCGGGATGAGCGCCGGCGCCATCGCCGGCCAGGTCGCCTCGGGCGCCAGCCTCGACGACCTCGCCTCGGCCGAGGGGGTGTCCCACTCCGACCTGGTCGCCGCCATCAAGGCCGGGATGCCCCAGGACCTGAAGAAGAGCGGTGACGCCGACGCGATCGCCGAGGCCATCGCCGCGCAACAGGGGATGCCGGCCCAAGGCATCGGCGCCCTCGCCGGCGTCGGTGGCGTCGGTGACGTCAGCGGCCTGACGGGTATGCCGTCCGCGACCGCCTCGTCGTCGTTCGGCGGCGCGGTCACGGGGACGAGCGGGGTCCTCTCAGGGAACCTCACGTCCTCCCAGCAGACGATGCTCGACAGCCTGGGCAGCCTCCTCGACACCGACCCGACCACGCTGCTCAGCAACCTCCAGGGCGGCGCCAGCCTGCTCGACCTGATGTCCGACAAGAACGTCGACCCGTCGTCCCTGGCCGACGTCCTGCAGTCCGGCCTCATGGTCGACACCCAGGCCTGACGCCCCGCTGGGGACGGCTCCGACCGGGCCGTCCCCAGCGGCTGTCCGTGCTGACACGACGCAGGGCCCCACGGCCCTACCTCGCGATGGGGCCTCCGACCCGCTGGGCGAGGGCGATCCTGATGAGGTCGGCCGCGCCGCGCGAGGGCGTCGACGCCGGCCACAGCACCCGCAGCCTGCGGGTGAGGACGAGCCCCTCCACCGGCACCTCGACGAGCAGCCCCGCACTCACGGCGGCGGCCACGGCGAGCTCGCTCAGCACGGCCGGGCCGACACCGGAGGTCACGCTGATCCGGACCGCCTCGTTGGACGCGAGCTCCATCGCCGGCTCCGCGCTCTCCTGACCGTCGAGGGCGCGCTCGAGCCAGGCGCGGGTCCCCGACCCCCGCTCCCTCACGACGAGCGGGGTGGCCGCGAGCTCGGCCTTCGACACCGGGCGCCGGCGCCTCGCCCACGGGTGCGCCGGCGGGACGACGACGACGAGCCGGTCCGTCCCGACGGTCGCGCTGCGCAGCCCGCGCGGGACCGACGGCGACTCGACGAACCCCACCTGCGCCACCCCCGACCGAAGGTCCTCGGAGACCTCGGTCGAGTTCGCGACGCGCAGGTTGACCGACACATCGGGATCCTCGGCGCGCAGAGCACTCAACCAGCGGGGCACGGCATACTCGGCGACGGTCCGGCTGGCCGACACCGACAGCCGCGCGGCCGCCTCCCTGCGCAGGGACCGGGCGGCCTCGACGAAGTCTCTCGCGGGGCCGAGGATGCCGACGGCCCACTCGGCCACCAGGTCGCCCTGGGCGGTCAGGCGGGACCCGCTGGGCCCGCGATGGACGAGGCCGACGCCGAGGCTGCGCTCGAGGTTGCGCAGGGCCCGCGAGGCGTTCGGCTGAGCCATCCCGATCTGCCGGGCGGCAGCGCTGAGCGACCCCGTCGACGCGACGGCCACGAGCAGCTCGAGCTCACTGAGCGAAGGCCAGCCCGTCGATGCCATATCGAGATGATATGAGCTGTGTCGGGTTTGGGGGCTACCGGGTGGGGCGGCGACCTCCGAGGGTGGGAGCATGACAGTTCTCGCCCCTCCGGCAGTGGCCCACCGGTCGGCCGGCCCGGTCCCCTCCCTCCCACCTGTCGGGCCCACGTGGTACCCCACGGTGATGGGTACGGCGATCCTGGCCACCCTCACCCAGGTGCACGCGGGATCGAGCACCCTCGGCCGGGCCCTGGCCGCCGGCTGGCTGGTCGTGGCCTGGTCGCTCCTGCTGCTCCTCACCGCTCTCTTCGCGATCCGGGTCGGCCGTGACCGGCGCGCCCTGACGACCACGCTGCACGAACCGCAGCACGTCGCCATGTGGGGCACGGTCGCCATGGGGCTGCTGGCCGTCGGGTCGGCGACGATCACGGTGGTGCCGGCGGTGGTCCCCTCCCGGACCGGGGCGGCCGGATGGGTCGACGCGGCGCTGTGGACGCTCGGCACGGGCCTCGGGCTGGTCACGGCATTCGGCTTCGCGGCGCTGCTCGTGCACCGCGAAGCCGGCACACCGACCGCCGTCTGGGGGCTGCCGATCGTCCCGCCGATGGTGTCGGCGACGACCGGGTCGGCCCTCGTGCCGCTCATCGGGTCGCCGGCGGGTCGCGTGTGGATGTCGATCGCGACCGTGGCCTGCTTCTTCGCCGCCCTGTCCCTGGGCGCGGTGGTCTTCGGGGTCGTCTACCACAGCCACTGGCGCCACCAACCCGTCCCGCTGACGGCCTCGGCTTCGACGTGGATCCCGCTCGGCATCGTCGGGCAGTCCACCGCCGCCGCCCAGGCGATGGCGGCGCAGGCGCGCGGCGACCTCACCCCGGCGCTGCGCGAGGCCGTCGGGCAGGCGGCGAACGCCTACGGCTGGGTGATGCTCGCCGTCGGGGTCCCGCTCATCGGGTATGCCGTGGCCGTCACGCTGCGCGGGTTCGCCGGCCGGATGCCGTTCGGCCCCGGCTGGTGGGCGCTCACCTTCCCGGTCGGCACGCTCTCGCTCGGCGCCCATCTGCTCGGCGTCGGCACCGGGTCGTCGTTCGTCGGAGCGCTGGGCACGGCCGCGTGGCTCGCGCTGGTGGGGACGTGGACCCTGTGCGCCGTCGCCACGGTGCGGGTCGTGTCGGCGCACCTGACGGGTCGGGGCGGGTCGGGGTCGGCCGCCGCCTCGCGGCGGTGAGGCTCGTGCGTCGGCCGGGCCTGGGGCCGGACGAAGACCGACGACGGCGTCGACGGTGGGCTCGGCGCTGCTCGAGGCACCGGCATGACCATCCTGCCGGTCGTCCTCCCCGACGGTCCCACCCGTGCGCGGACCTGCGTCGCACGTGAGGCCCCGCAGCCTCCGCTTCCCGCACCCACGCCCGACCCGCGACTCCCGCTCGGCGTACCCACACGCTGCTCTGCCAGGATCCTCGCGTGGCCGCTCCCTACACACGGTCCACCGCCGAGCCGGGCGGGACCGGGACCAGCGGTCGGCCCAGCACGGGCCGGCGGCGGGCCGTGGCGGCTGTGGCGGCTGTGGCGCTCGGCGTCGTCGTAGCGATGGTGGTGCGCTGGCCGCTGTTCGGGCTGCCCCCCACGGCGGACGAAGGGGGGTACGCCACGGTCGCCCACCGATGGGCGCAGGGCGAGCGTCTGTATGCCGGAGCCTGGGTGGATCGGCCCCAGGGGCTCATGGTGCTGTTCCGCCTGCTCGATGCGATGGGGTACACCGGCTCGGCGGTGCGCTGGGGCGCGGTGGCCGCGGCGGTGGTGCTGACCCTGGCGGCGGGCGGTGCCGCCTGGGCGGTGGCAGGGCATCGGGCCGCGCTGGTGGCAGGGCTCATCACGGCCGTGGTCTCCGCCGGACCCTTCGTCGAGGGGTACGCCCTCAACGGTGAGCTCGCGGGCTCCGCCGTCGGCACGCTCGGGGTCGCGGGTGCGCTGTGGTGGCGGCGGTCGTCCCGACCCGATGACCGGATGCTGGCGGTGTCGGCGCTGCTGTGCGGGGCCGCACCCCTGATGAAGCAGGCCTCGGTCGACGCGCTGGTCCTCCTCGCGGTCGTCGTGGTGGCGCACCGGCCACGGCGCCTCCGACCGTTCCTGGTGGCGACGGGCTCGGCGCTGCTCCCCGTCGCGGCGGCCGTGGCCGGCGGAGCCGTCGGTGGTTGGTCCCGGTGGTGGGGCGCGGTCGTGATGTTCCAGACCCGGTTGGCCGGCCAGGTCCCACCGTCCCAGCGGCTCACCCAGCTCGGCCGTGTCCTGCTCGCCGTGTCACCCGACCTGGCCGGGCTCGCCCTGGTGGCGATGCTCGTGGTCCTCGCCTGGAGCAGTGGCCACGCCCCTGCCGGCTCCTCAGCCCAGGCCGGTGCAGGTCACGGCTGGGTCGTGATGTGGCCGGTGGTGGTCTGGGCCGTCACCGCGTCCCTTGCCGCCGCCGCCGGCCCGTTCAGCCATGGGCACTACTGGATCCAGGCCGTGGCCCCCCTGGCGGTGCTGGCCTCTGACGTCGTCCGGTGGCCGCGCAGGCGGGCGGCGGCGGCCCTGGTCGCGGTGCTGGCAGTGCCGCTGATCTCCCAGCTCGTCCTGGCCGCGCAGCCGCCGACGGGCCGGGTCTCGCTCGTCCTGGCGCGTGACGCCCAGCGCCGTGCCGACCCGGCGATCGCCGCCTGGGTCGACCGGCATACCAAGCCCGACGACAGCGTCTACGCCTTCGTCGCGTCCGCGGACCTCTACCTCGCGTCGGGTCGCGACAACGGCTACCCCTATCTGTGGCTCGATCCGGTCGAGAACGCTCCGGGGGCCCTTCCGGCCCTACGCGCCTGGCTGGGAAGCGCCGAGGGCCCGCGCTGGGTCGTGGTCTACCAGAAGCCGGATGCCGTCGACCCGACCGGGGCGCTCGCCTCCGTGCTGGCCGGTCGCTACCGCCTCGTGACGACCATCGACGGCTACCCGATCCTCACCGTGAGGTAACCGGGCATCGCGCGCACTGGCCCACCGGCAGGTCCCGAGTCGGTCCGGCGGGGTCGTCGTCAAGGCCGTGGGCGACGTGGCCGTCGGCCGCGGTGTCGGCAAGGATCGCGACGAGGACCACGCGGGGCTCGGCGAACCTTCACCCCGGAAGATCGACCTTCACCCCGGAAGATCGACGTTCACCCCGGAACATTTCCCGGGTGAAGCGCCGGGTTCACCGTTCCGGCGGGAAAGTTGCGGCGCGAGGAGGGCCGCGGGCGCAGATGCGAAGCGCGCCCGGAGGGATTCGAACCCCCAACCTTCTGATCCGTAGTCAGATGCTCTATCCGTTGAGCTACGGGCGCGGGCCACCCGCGAGCGGGCGACGATCGGCAAGCGTACCGGGTGCTCCCCCGGCACCGGAAATCCTCGGCCACGGGCCCGCCCGCCGTCCGTCCGACGCACGCCCGGCCGCCGTCCGCCCGCCGTGGCGGCCCACTCACCGCACGGTCGCCGGGCGTGATCGAGCCAACGCCCTCGGGGGCGCCGGGGTCCGACGGACGGCGGTAGCGTGAGTCACGACACCTCGCCCTCCCGGCGAGCACCGAGGACGGACGCGGCAGCCCGCTCCGGCACGACGAGAACCCTCGACTGTGAGGACGGAAGGACAGGGACATGACGGCGACGACTGACCAGAGCAAGGGGACGAGCCACGCCGGCCTGCAGGCCTGGGTCGACGAGGTGGTGGCGATGACCACGCCCGACCGTGTCGTCTGGGTCGACGGCTCCGACGAGGAGTGGGACCGCCTGACCGCCGAGCTCGTCGAGAGCGGCACCTTCATCAGGCTCAGCGAGGACAAGAAGCCGAACTCCTTCCTCTGCATGTCCGACCCCAGCGACGTCGCCCGGGTCGAGGACCGCACGTTCATCTCCTCGCTCAAGCAGGAGGACGCCGGCCCGACGAACAACTGGGTCGACCCGGCCGAGCTCAAGGCGACGATGGGCGAGCTCTACCGCGGTTGCATGACCGGCCGGACGATGTACGTCATCCCGTTCGTCATGGGCCACCTCGACGCGACCGTCCCGATGTTCGGCGTCGAGATCACCGACTCGGCCTACGTCGTCACCAACATGCGGATCATGGCCCGGATCGGCGCCCCCGTCCTGGCCAAGATGGAGGAGATCAACGCCTCGTTCGTCAAGGGCCTGCACTCGGTCGGTGCCCCCCTCGTCGACGGCGCCGCGGACGTCCCGTGGCCCTGCAACGACACGAAGTACATCGCGCACTTCCCCGAGACCCGCGAGATCTGGTCCTACGGCTCGGGCTACGGCGGCAACGCCCTGCTCGGCAAGAAGTGCTACGCGCTGCGGATCGCCTCGGCCATGGCCCACGACGAGGGCTGGATGGCCGAGCACATGCTCCTCCTCAAGCTCACCTCCCCCGCCGGGAAGGTCCACTACATCGCCGGCGCCTTCCCGAGCCAGTGCGGCAAGACCAACCTCGCCATGCTCGAGCCGACCATCCCCGGGTGGAAGGCCGAGATGGTGGGTGACGACATCGCCTGGATGCGCTTCGGCCCCGACGGCCGGCTGTATGCCGTGAACCCCGAGTTCGGCCTCTTCGGCGTCGCTCCCGGCACCGGGATGAACACGAACCCCCAGGCCGTGCGCACCATCGACAAGGGCAACTCGATCTTCACCAACGTCGCGCTCACCGACGACGGCGACGTGTGGTGGGAGGGCCTGACCGACGCCCCACCCTCGCACCTGACCGACTGGAAGGGCCGCGACTGGACCCCCGAGTCCGGTGAGGTGAGCAGCCACCCGAACAGCCGGTTCACCACCCCGGCCAAGCAGACCCCGATGATCGCTCCCGAGTACGACAACCCCGACGGCGTGCCCATCAGCGCGATCCTCTTCGGCGGCCGCCGCAAGACGACCGTCCCCCTGGTCTACGAGGCCCGCGACTGGGCCCACGGCGTCTTCGTCGGCGCGACGCTCTCGTCCGAGACCACTGCGGCCGCGACCGGAGCCGTGGGCGTCGTCCGGCGCGACCCGATGGCCATGCTGCCGTTCATCGGCTACCACGCGGGCGACTACATGAACCACTGGTTCAACGTGGGCAAGGGCGCCGACGAGTCCAAGCTCCCGAGGATCTACCAGGTCAACTGGTTCCGCCGCGACACCGACGGCTCCTTCCTCTGGCCCGGCTACGGCGACAACAGCCGCGTCCTCAAGTGGGTCGTCGAGCGCCTCGAGGGCGAGGCGGAGGCCGTCGAGACCCCGGTCGGTCTCGTGCCGGCTCCCGGTGCCCTCGACACCGAGGGACTCGCCATGTCCGAGGAGGCCGTTGCGCGAGCCGTCGCCGTCGACACGGACGAGTGGCGGGCCGAGGTGCCGCTCATCGAGGAGTGGTTCGCGACCATCGGCGACCGCCTCCCCAGCCAGCTCCGCGACGAGCTCGGCACCCTCAAGGAGCGCCTCGGCGTGGAGTGACCTCCCGCGGCCAGGCGACGCGACAGACGTCGAGTGGGCCGGGCCCCCCGTCCGGGGCCCGGCCCACTTCCCTTGTGCGGGGGGTGTGTCCGCCGCGGGCAGCCGGGGTGCACGGCTGTCTCTGGCGACCCCACGGCGCGTCCCGGCGGCCCCTGGATCCGCCGACGACGCACCAGGGTCCTAGGTGGTCTGCGCCCCGGGCGACACACCGGCCGGGGCGGCGCCCGGGAGGCTCTGCTGGGCACCGGCCCCCTGTGGCAGCACGCCCTGGGTCTGCCCCTGGCTCAGACCCTGACCCTGCTGGCTGCCGGTGCCCAGCTGCCCCTGCTGCGGGATGGCGCCCTGGCCCGGTGCCTGGCCCTGGCCGGGGAACTGGCCCCCGCCCTGGAACGGCCCGCGCCCGGGGAAGCCACCCTGCCCGCCGAAGCCACCTCTGCCGTCCACGGCGCCGCCGGTCCCCTGCTGGACGGCGGCGGCTGCGGCGACGGCGCCCGCGGAGGACAACCCGATGGCGAGCGCGGCGGCGACGGCGGTCTTCTTCCCCGACCACCGCGGCGGGGTGAGGGCCGGCGCGGGGGTCGGGGCGGCGTTCGCCGGAGAAGGGACCGCCGGTGTGGATGCCGGGGCCGCCGGCTGGGGCGGCTCGGCGACCGGCCGGGTGTCGTCGGCGCCGTAGGACCGCCCTCCGGCCGGCGGCTGCCCGGCGGCTGCGGACGGTGAGGTCCACGCCGGCTCGGTCACGGGCGTCGGGGTCTGTGAGGTGGGCATCGGGCGTCGGTCTCCTGTCTCGGAAGCGAACTGTCTCCACGGTCGGTCGCCCACCTGTGCCGCCCCTGTGGCGGGTGTATCGACCTTCTGAGCCTTGGTGGCGAGGGTCCCGCGGTCCCAGCCAACGCCCGAGAGGCTCCTCGCCTCTTCACAGGAACCCCACAGCGGACGCATGGAGGTCGCGTATGCTCGGGGCAGACACTTCGAGCCATGAGCACCATGCCGACCACCACCGCGAAGCTCCAGCGCCCGGACGGTTCACCCGTCCGGGTTCTCGTCGTCGACGACGAGGACAACCTCACCGAGCTGCTGTCGATGGCGCTGCGCTACGAGGGCTGGGAGGTCCGGACCGCCGCGACGGGGACCCAGGCCGTCCGGGTCGCCCGGGAGTTCGCACCCGACGCCGTCGCACTCGACATGATGCTCCCCGACTTCGACGGGCTCGAGGTGCTGCGCCGCATGCGCGCCGACAGCCCCAGCGTGCCGGTCCTCTTCCTCACCGCCAAGGACGCCGTCGAGGACCGGGTCGCCGGCCTCACGGCGGGTGGGGACGACTACGTGACCAAGCCGTTCAGCCTCGAGGAGGTCGTGGCGCGGCTGCGGGCCCTCATGCGGCGCACGGCGGTCATCACGAGCGACGCGAGCTCGGTCCTCGTCGTCGGCGACCTCCAGATGGACGAGGACAGCCACGAGGTGAGCCGCAGCGGCGTCGAGATCCAGCTGACCGCCACCGAGTTCGAGCTGCTCCGCTACCTCATGCGCAACCCCAAGCGGGTGCTGTCCAAGGCCCAGATCCTCGACCGCGTGTGGAACTACGACTTCGGCGGGCAGGCCAACGTCGTCGAGCTCTACATCTCGTACCTGCGCAAGAAGATCGACGCCGGACGGGCACCGATGATCCACACGATGCGCGGCGTCGGCTACGTCCTCAAGCCGGCCGAGTAGGCCGCCGACGACGATGAGCCCGGCCGCTCTCACCCGGCCCTCGACGTGGACGCTGCGCGCGAAGCTCGTCGGGAGCATGGTCCTCCTCGTCGCGGTCATCATGCCGATGACCGGGGCGCTCACCGTCCTCGCGACCCAGCACTACCTCATGGGCCAGCTCGCGACCGACCTGCTCAACGCCTCGCAACGGATGATCGGCACGCCTCCTCGAGCTGTCGACACCGACGGTGACCGCAGCCCCATCGGGGTGCCCGGCAGCGCCGACGCCATCCTCCAGCTCGGCCTCATCAACGGCCAGGTCGCCGTCTCGGCGCTCACCGGCACCGAGGTCAACCAGGTCGTCAACGCCCAGAACCAGAGCACGACCCTCGACGCGACCCAGATCGCCCAGCTCCAGGCCGCGCAGCTCGGCCCGACCCCCAAGCGGGTCAGCATCGGCGGCGGGATCGGGAGCTACCTCCTCGTCGCGCGGGCCACGCCCGGCGGCCTCGTGGTCATCACGGGCGTGACGACCCGGGGGGTCGACGAGACCGTCGCCAACCTCGTCACCCTCGTCGTGGGTGGGACCCTCATCGGGCTCGTCGCCGTCGTCGTCGGCGGCAGCTATCTCGTGCGCCGCAACCTCGAGCCCCTCGCCCGGGTGGCCAGCACCGCCCGAACCGTCTCCCGGCTCAAGCTCGACTCCGGCGACGTCGCCGTCGCCCCACGGGTTCCCGTCGCCGACACCGACGCCCACACCGAGGTGGGCCAGGTCGGCCTCGCCCTCAACAACATGCTCGACAACGTCGAGAGCGCGCTGCAGTCCCGCCACGAGAGCGAGCAGCGCGTCCGCCAGTTCGTCGCCGACGCGTCCCACGAGCTGCGGACCCCGCTCGCCTCCATCCGCGGGTATGCCGAGCTGTCCCGCCGCGAGCGGGAGCCCGTCCCCGCCTCGGTCACCCATGCGCTCTCCCGGGTGGAGTCGGAGTCTCTGAGGATGCAGGAGCTCGTCGAGGACCTGCTCCTCCTCGCCCGGCTGGACTCGGGCCGCCCGCTGGACCGGGAGCCGGTCGACCTCACGATGCTGGCCGTCGACGCCGTCGGTGACGCCCACGCCGCCTCGGTCGACCACACCTGGGAGCTCGACCTGCCGGACGAGCCGATCGAGGTGCCCGGCGACCGGGCCCGGCTGCACCAGATCCTGGCCAACCTGCTCGCGAACGCACGCACCCACACCCCGCCCGGGACGACGGTGATCACCCGGCTGCGACGCGAGGGCCAGTGGGTCCGCCTCAGCGTCAACGACGACGGACCAGGCATCCCGGAGGCGTTGCAGCGCAACGTGTTCGAGCGGTTCACTCGCGGCGAGGAGTCGCGGTCCCGTACCAAGGGCTCCACGGGCCTCGGACTGTCGATCGTCGCCGCCGTCGGCCAGGCCCACGGGGGTCGCGTCGAGCTGGCCAGCCGGCCCGGCGACACGACGTTCTCGGTGCTGCTCCCCGCGGGCTGACGCGCGGACGCTCGTCGGCCGTCAGTCGCGCAGGGCCAGCCGGTAGGCGAGCAGCGACACGTCGGGGCGCGGCGACCAGTCACGGCCGGGCACCCGGGCGAACCCCATCCGCTCGTAGAGCCGGTGGGCGGCGGCCATCCACGTCGCGCTCGACAGGACGACCGCGGCATACCCCTCGTCGCCGGCAGTGGCGACGCAGCGCCTTGTCAGCTCGGCACCGACCCCCCGGCCGCGGGCTGCCGCCGCGACGGCCAGGGTGCGGATCTCGGCCTCGTCGGGCCCGGCGATCTCGCTCATCGCCGTCCCCGGGCGGACCAGGGTCACGGTCCCGATCAGCCGGTCCTCCTCGTCGAGTGCGACCCAGACGAGCGCCTCCCGGTCGCGGCCGGCGGCGTCGGCGAGGACCGCGGCATACGGGTCCTCGGCCGTCACGAACCCGTCCGCGGCATACGCCTCGACGGTCAGCAGGCCCACCGCAGGCAGCTCGTCGGGTCGGGGCCTACGGATCGTCACGGACATGGAGACATCGTGGCAGAGCACTCATCCGGCCCGGAAAGCCGTAGCACAGAGTGGGCATAGGGCCCGCGTCGACAGTTGGGGACATGAACGCGATGTCCTTCACGACCAGCCCGGTCGACGCCCCCGTCACGCAGAGCGCCGCGACCGCGGCCACTGCCGCACCGGCGGCCCGCCGCCGCTCCAGGTGGCTGCACGGCCCCGCCGAGGACCCGTCCTGGGCCCGGCCCGCTCTCGTCGGGCTGCTGCTGGCCACCGCCGCGTTCTACCTCGTCAACCTCACGGCCAGCGGCTACGCCAACAGCTTCTACTCCGCCGCGGCCCAGGCCGGCAGCGTCAGCTGGAAGGCGTTCTTCTTCGGCTCCCTCGACGCGGGCAACTCGATCACCGTCGACAAGCCGCCGGCCTCGCTGTGGGTCATGGCACTGTCGGTCCGGGTCCTGGGGCTGAGCTCGTTCGCGATCCTCCTGCCCGAGGTCGTCATGGGCGTCGTGACGGTCGGCGTCGTCTACGCCGCCGTGAAGAGGTATGCCGGTGCCGCCGGGGGGCTCGTGGCCGGTGCGGTCATGGCGCTGACCCCCGTCGCCGTGCTGATGTTCCGCTTCAACAACCCCGACGCCCTCCTCGTCCTGCTCATGAGCCTCGGCGCCTACGCGACGCTGCGCGCCGTCGAGAAGGGCTCGATGCGCTGGATGGCCGCCGCCGGGATGTTCATCGGCCTGGGGTTCCTCACCAAGACCCTCCAGGTTCTGCTCGTCGTGCCGTTCCTGGGCATCGCCTTCCTCGTCGCGGCCGACACGACCCTGCGCCGCCGGGTCGTCGGAGCCCTGGTCGGCGTCGTCGCCATGGTCCTCTCGGCCGGATGGTGGGTCGCCGTCGTCGAGCTCGTCCCCGCGAGCGAGCGACCCTATGTCGGGGGCAGCCAGACCAACTCCTTCCTCGAGCTGACCTTCGGCTACAACGGCTTCGGCCGGATCAGCGGGACCGAGGCCGGGTCGATCGGACCCAACTCCGGCACCGGCGGGATCACCCGGCTGTTCTCGTCCTCGATCGGTGGCCAGATCTCGTGGCTCATCCCGAGCGCCCTGGTCCTGCTGGTCGTCGGTCTCGTCCTGCGCGGCCGCCGGCCGCGCACCGACCTTCGGCGCGCGTCCTACCTCGTGTGGGGCGGCTGGCTGGTCGTCACCGGACTGACCTTCTCGCTCATGGAGGGCATCTTCCACGAGTACTACACGGTGGCCCTCGCGCCCGCCGTGGCGGCCCTCGTCGGGCTCGGCGTGGTCGAGGCCTGGGAACACCGGAACCGGAGTATCGGCTCGGTCACCCTGGCGGTCGCCACGGCCGCCGCCTCGACCTGGGGCTTCGTCCTGCTGTCGCGGACGACCGCCTACGGCTCCTGGCTGCGGATCGGCGTCCTCGCGGTCGGGATGGCCGCGGCCCTGCTCCTCCTTGTCGTCAGCCAGGTCCACCACCGGGCCGTCCCGGTCATCGTCGGGGCCGCCCTCGTGGCCGCCCTGGCCGGGCCCGCGGCCTACAGCGTCACGACCGTGTCGACCGGGCACTCCGGGTCCATCGTCCTGGCCGGGCCCAGCACCGGTGGCACCGGTGGTCCCGGCGGCGGTGGTCCCGGCGGCGGCTTCGCCGGTGGCGGCTTCGCCGGTGGCGGGCCGGGCGGGACCGGCACCACGCAGCAGGGCGGCACGGGCACCACGCTCCCGGGCGCCGGGACCGGCACCACCACGCCGGGAACGGGCACCGGTGGGCGGCAGAACGGCTCGTCCTCGGTCTCCGGTCTGCTCGACGGCACGACGCCGAGCACCGAGGTCGTCGCGGCCCTGTCGGAGAACGCGAGCAGCTACACCTGGGTCGCCGCCGCGGTGGGTTCGCAGAACGCCGCCGGTCTCCAGCTGGGCACCCAGCTGCCCGTCATGGCTGTCGGCGGGTTCAACGGCTCGGACCCCTCGCCGACGCTCGCCCAGTTCGAGGCGTACGTCGCCGCCGGGCGGATCCACTACTTCCTCGCCGGGGGTGGCTTCGGCGGCCAGAACGGCGGATCCGGCGACGCGAGCCAGATCGCGTCCTGGGTTTCCTCGACCTACACCCAGGTGACCATCGGGAACCTCACGTTCTATGACCTCACGCAGCCGTTGTCCTCGTCGTCGAGCTCGGGCAGCGCCACGTCGGCCGGCTGACCGGCATCAGCCCGAAAGGACCTCTCGATGAGCACCGTGCTCGACGTCGTCATCCCCGTCTACAACGAGGAGCACACCGTCGCCGCGAGCGTGCGCCGGCTCCACGCCCACCTCGTGCAGACCTTCCCCTACCCGTTCCGGATCACCGTCGCCGACAACGCGAGCACCGACGGGACCTGGGCGGTGGCGACGGCGCTGACCCGGGAGCTGCCCGCGGTGGCGGCCGTCCACCTGGACGCCAAGGGTCGCGGCCGCGCGCTGAAGCAGGTGTGGCTGGGCTCGGACGCCCTCGTCCTCGCCTACATGGACGTCGACCTGTCGACGGATCTCGACGCCGTGTGGCCGCTGCTCGCCCCGCTCATGTCGGGGCACTCCGACCTGGCGATCGGCACCCGGCTGCACCGGACTTCCCGCGTGGTCCGTGCCATGAAGCGCGAGCTCATCTCCCGGTCCTACAACCTCGTCCTCAGGACCGCCCTCGGCGCCCGCTTCTCCGACGCCCAGTGCGGCTTCAAGGCGATCCGCTCCGACGTGGCCCAGGAGCTGCTGCCCCTCGTCGAGGATCCGAACTGGTTCTTCGACACCGAGCTCCTCGTCCTCGCCGAGCGCTGCGGTCTGCGCATCCACGAGGTACCGGTCGACTGGTTCGACGACCCCGACAGCAGGGTCGACATCGTGGCCACGGCGCGCGAGGACCTCGCCGGGGTGTGGCGGATGCGCCGGGCGCTCGCCAGGGGCGTGCTCCCGACCGAGGCCATCGCCGAGCGGATCGGCCGTCGGATGACCGGCCGACGTGCCGCCGGCCAGGCCGTGGCGTTCCTCGTCATCGGGGTCCTCAGCACCGTGGTCCACCTCGGGATGTTCACCGGGATGCGGGCCAGCGGCGTGGCCTCGGCGCAGGTGGCGAATGCCGTCGCCCTCCTGCTCGCGACCATCGGCAACACGGCCGCCAACCGGCGGTGGACCTTCCGCATCCGGGGCCGCCAGGGCCACCTGCGTCAGCAGCTCCAGGGGCTCGCCGTCTTCGCGCTCACCCTGGCGATGACCTCCGGCGGCCTGGCCCTGCTGGCCCGCGTCGCCCCCCACGCCCCGACGTGGGTGGAGACGGCCGCCGTCGCGACCGCGGCCGCGGTGTCGACGGTCGTCAAGTTCCTCGCCATGCGGTGGTGGATCTTCCGGCCCTCCCGCGCGATGGCACGCCCCGACCTCGCCGAGGCGGCGCCCGGACCGTTGCCGGCGCCCCCGCCCTGGACCGTCGAGCCCGAGCGGGCGATGCCTCCGACGGCCGGGCGGGCCGACCCGGTCCAGGTCCCCTGAGGACCGTGCCGGGCCCGCTTTGCTCTGGCCTCACCGGGCCGGATACCCTGTCGGGGCCGTCTGGAGGCGTCGCCTAGTCAGGTCTATGGCGCCCGCCTGCTAAGCGGGTTTGGGTCACAAGCCCATCGAGGGTTCAAATCCCTCCGCCTCCGCGCACTGAGAACGCCCCACCGGGTCCCGGTGGGGCGTTCTCGCGTTGCCCGACAACGTCGGCCGCGGGACGATCGTCGACGGGTCAGACCGTGCAGATGCTGTCGCTCGCCGTGCGGGTCTTGATCTGCTGGGCGGGCGGGTCCGCCGAGATCGGCTGGGCGGGCAGAGGCGTCGTGCCGACCCGGTTCGCGACCTCGACGACCTTCGGCGAACCCGTGCCGAGGACGACCCGGATCCGGGACCCGAGGCCCGCGACCTGGGTCAGGGTGGCCCCCGGGAAGGCGGCGGCGACGGTCGTCGCGGCGGCCCGGTGGCCGGCGGCATACTCGACGACGGCACCCTCGGCGGTGGGCCCGTTGGTGATCGTCGGCACGGTGAAGCCCTGCACCCCGAGCGCCTTCTGGACCTGGGTGGCCAGCCCTGAGGCGCCCGACGCGTTGACGACCTCGACGGAGATCGACGACGGCGACACGGTGAGCGGGCCGAGGTCGACCGGGGCGGCCGCCACCTTCTTCTCGCCGACCTGTCGGTCCTCGCGCAGGGCCTTCCACACCTGGTCCGCGCTCGGCGCCCAAGCGACCCGGTTCGGGTCGGGCGCGTAGGCGGTGACCGGCACGGTGACGAACTGGATCCTGTCCATGCCGACGTTCTTGACACTGTCGCCGAGGTCCTTCATGACCCCGAGCGAGAACTGCGGGTCCGTCGTCAGCGACCCGGTCGCTGCCGAGAGGAACGAGAAGAGCCGGTCAGGGCGCAGCAGCAGCGAGGACTGCATCGCCTCGCGCGCCACCGAGGACATGAAGGCCTGCTGCCGCTGGATCCGGCCGAGGTCCGAGCCGTCGCCGACGGTCTCGCGGACCCGGACGTAGCCCAGGGCCTGCGCGCCGCTGAGATGGTGCTGCCCGGCGGTGAGCTTCAGCCCGGAGTCGGGGTCGTTGATCGCCTGGGGCGTGCACACGTCGACCCCGCCGAGAGCGTTGACCATCCCCTTGAACCCGTTGAAGTCCACGACGGCGTAGTGGTCGATGAAGATGCCGGTGTTGCCCTCGATGGTGCGGATGACGCAGCCCGCACCACCGTTGTTGAAGTTGAGGTTGAACTGCTGGGTCACCCACGAGCTCTTCGCGGCCGTGGGCGAGCAGTTCGGCGGGGCCTTGACCATCGAGTCGCGCGGGATCGACACGACGGTGACGGCCTTGCGGTCGCCGGACACGTGGACGAGCAGGGTCGTGTCCGAGCGGGAACCCTCGACCGTGCCGTACTTCGTCGTACCGAGCGACGACCTGTTGTCCGACCCCAGGACGAGGATGTTGAGCGGTCCGGAGGAGGCGTTCGCCGTGGCGCTCGGCGTGGGCCGGTCGGTGCCGATCTCGGCGCTCACGTCGACCCGCGAGATGTTGCCGTTGAGCTTGGCGTAGGCCGCGACGCCGAGGCCGAGCGCCAGGACCAGGGCGGCCGAGGCGGCGAGGGCCACCCGCTTCAGCCCCTTGTGCCGGCCGGGCACGGCATGCCGTGCGCTGTGGCGCCTGGGGGGACGGTCGGGCGGCTGGGCATCGGCCAGCGCGCGGTCAGTCACGAGGTGGGGAACCTTTCCGTCTCTGCCGGCTAGCCAGAAACGGGCCCACCGGCGGGCCTACTGGCCCCGTCGGACTTCCTAGTGTAAGGGTGAACGGTGGGTGAACCCGTTCCCACCGTCGCGAGGGCCCCCGCCCGACGGGCCGCTGTCGGCGCCGCGCCCGGCCGGATCCCGAGAAGGAGCCCATGAGGGGACGAGCAGTCGCCGCGGGGGTCATCGTCACGCTCATCGTCGGCGCCGTCGCCGGCGGCGCCTGGTGGTGGTGGGACCGCGAGCACACGCGCGACGCTGCCGCTCGGGCCGTCATCGCCGCGTATGCCGCCGGCTACACCGCCCGTGACCTGCGCAAAGTCCCCTTCGTCGACGCGACGGCGGCCGCGGGGTTCACGACCACGTTCGCCGGGATGGGGGCCGCGACGGTGAGCGCCACGCCCGGTCCGGTCACCCGCACCGAGACCCGCGCCGAGTCCGAGGTCGCCGTGACCTGGACCCTGCCCGACCGGACCCTGTGGCGCTACACCGTCACCGTCCACGTCGTGGACCGGCCGGACGGGTCCTGGGCGGTCGGCGACCCCGACCACGGCTCGCTGTGGAGCCGGGACCTGGGCCCGCACGACACGGTCAGCCTGCGCAAGGTCGAGGGCGCCCGCGGCAACCTCCTCGACACGAACGGGGACCCCCTCATGCCCGAGGGCGACGTCTACCCCGTCCAGATCGACCCGGGCCGGGCCACGGTCGCCACGGTCCGCTCCCTCGAACGGCTCGTCGGTGTGCCCGCGGGCTCCCTGGTGGCGAAGCTCCGCGCCGCCCAGAAGGCTGGCTCCCAGGCCCCGATCCCGGTCATCAACTACCGCCAGTCCGACTTCGACCGGCTCCGGAGCAGGCTCGACGCCCTGACCGGCGTCATCTACCCGCGCACCACCCAACCGCTGGCCGTCACCCGCACCTTCGGCCAGCCGCTGCTCGGCACCTTCGGCCCGGTGACCGCCGAGATCGTCAAGGACAGCAACGGCCGGTATGCCGCCGGCGACCGGGCCGGGCTGTCCGGGCTGCAGCTCCAGTACGACGCGACCCTGGCCGGGAGCGCGGCATACACCGTCGTCTCGAGCACCGGCGCGGTCCTCCACACTGCCCAGCCGACCGACGGACAGGACGTCCGGACGACCCTCGACCCCGGCGTCCAGACGGCGGCCGAGGACGCCCTCACGGGCGCCGGGGCTGTGCCGGCGGCCCTCGTGGCCATCGACGTGCCGAGCGGGGGCGTCCTCGCCGTGGCGAACTCCCCCACGAGCGGCTTCGACCGGGCGCTCACGGGTCAGTACGCGCCCGGCTCGGCGTTCAAGATCGCCACGACCTACGCCTACCTCACCGACGGGGTGACCACGCCGTCGTCCTCCGTGGCGTGCCCGCCGACGGTCGTCGTCGACGGCAAGAGCTTCCGCAACTACGAGGGCGAGTCGCTCGGTACCCCGACGTTCGCCGACGACTTCGCCCAGTCGTGCAACACCGCCTTCATCGGCCTGTCCGGCTCCCTGGCCCCGAGCCAGCTCACGACCGCGGCCCGAGCGCTGGGCGTGGGTGGCGGGTGGGGCAGCACGCTCGGGGTCGACGGCACGTTCGCCGGCAGTGTGCCCCCGGCGAACGGTGCCACCGACCAGGCCGCCGCCGCCATCGGCCAGGGACGCGTCGAGGTCTCCCCCGTCGCCCTCGCGGACCTGGCCGCCTCGGTCGCCCGCGGGTCCTCGCTCCCACCCACCCTCGTCCTGCCACCGACGCAGGACACCGGGGCCGGCGGCCCCGGCCCCAGCGCCACTGCGAGCCCGAGCCCGACGGCCACGCCGCTGGACCCGTCGGCCGTGGGTCAGCTGCGGACCCTGATGCGCGGGGTCGTCACGGGCGGGACGGGCAGTGCGCTGCAGGGGACGCCCGGTGGCCCCGTCTTCGGCAAGACCGGAACGGCCGAGTTCGGCACCGCCACGCCACCGCAGACCCACGCGTGGTTCATCGGCTACCAGGGCAGTGTGGCCTTCGCCGTCCTCGTCGAGGAGGGCGCGAGCGGCGGGAGTGTCGCCGCGCCCATCGCCAAGGCGTTCCTCACCGCCCTGGCCCACTGAGCCGGGACCTGACGAGGCCCCCTCGGATCGCCGAGGGGGCCTCGCTCAAAGACCGGTGGGGTCCTCGATTCAGATGGGGCGAACCTTGTCGGCCTGCGGCCCCTTGGGACCCTGAGTGACCTCGAACTCGACCTTCTGGGCCTCTTCGAGGCTGCGGTAGCCCTGGACGTCGATGGCGGAGTAGTGAACGAAGACGTCCGGGCCTCCGCCGTCCTGGGCGATGAACCCGTAGCCCTTCTCGGCGTTGAACCACTTGACGGTGCCCTGTGCCATGTACTTCTAGCTTCCTCTGCGTTGTGATGCGGTGAGCCGTCGCCCGACGCGGCGGCCCACGGTGCGACCCGGCCCATGACGTCCGACGCCCGCCTGCTGGGTACCAGGCGGGCGCGTCTCGGACCTGCATGGATGTGCGGTGAAGCAACCGTTGCGAACCTAGCACGGGGTCTGCGGCCGGCGCAGCGATGGCGACGGGATTCCCTCGCAGGTCAGCCGCGGTTCACCGGCAGGCCATCGTCGGGTTCCCAGCGTCGGACCACGACGCCGTTCGCGATGGCGACGAGGGCGAGGACCGCTCCCCAGACCGGTCTGCCCACACCCCACAGGGCCGCCCCGGCCCCGGCGAAGACGATGAGCTCGGTGACCAGTCGCGCCGGGTCGCGCAGCCGCTGGGCCGACTTCGGCGCCACGAGGATCCCCCAGACGCTCGTGACGACGGCGAGCGCGAGGACGGCGGTGAGGATCCGCAGCGGCCCGGTGACGAGGTCCCAGCCCCACACCGTGTAGGCCGCCAGGACGACGAGCTCGAGGGCGAACCGGAGCGCGAGCATGGGCCCCTTCAGGGCGTGGTGCTGCGCGGTGGCTGCCATGGCCGAAGCCTAGAGCGGGGGGCGCCGGGGCGTCGCGGCATACCTGGGGGCCCGACCCAGCCTCGGGGTCGGCTGACCCGCGCATACTTCTCCCTTGTGGCGAGGCCAGAGGCGGACAGCAGGACCAGGGAGTGGGCCAAGCGGTACATCCCCGCTGAGGTCCTGGGGACCCTCGGAGCCCTGGTGGCCGCCTGGATCGCCTACGACCACACGCACTCGTACATCACCGGTGCGGCCTCCGGGTGGGTCGGCGAGGGCATCGGCTTCTACGGCTACTTCGTGAGTGTCGAGCTGCTCGTCAACGCCCGGACGTACCGCGCCCACTCGGTGCTCAGACGCCTCTCCCTCGTGATCGGCGTGGCCAGCACCAACCTCCTCGTCGAGTTCGTCCCCGCTGAGGTGCTGGACAACTTCCTCATCCGCCCGGCCGCCATGTTCGTCGTCCCGCAGCACGTCCACCCCTACGCGCTCGGTTTCCTCGTGGGCAAGTTCGGCGCGGACGCGGTGTTCTACCTCTTCGCGATCCTGGGCTACGAGGCCCGGAAGCGGTGGCTGCGCCATCCGGCCGGGTCCGAGTCCCGCTAGGGGGGTGCATGTCGGTCGCAGGCTCCCGCCGGGCCGAGCGGAGGGCGTGGGACTCCGCCCCTCACTGCGTTCGGGCCTCCCCGTCATCCACCGCCCACCGGCCGGCCACGTCGGTCGCAGGCTCCCGCCGGGCCGAGCGGAGGGCGTGGGATTCGAACCCACGATGACGTTGCCGCCATAGCGGTTTTCAAGACCGCCGCACTAGGCCACTATGCGAGCCCTCCCGCACCGGGGCGGGCGGCGGGCGGCCGCGCGGGGCCGGTCCACCGGGGGCGCCCCGAGGCGCCACCTAGTGTGGCACGGCCCTCGCCCGCACCCGACGGCGTCCAGGACCCCCGGGCCGCGCGCGGCATACGGCCACGTTTCCCGGGCCGGGGGCGGGGGATAGGGTCTGTGGAATCCCGAAAGGAGCAGCCCCATGCGCAAGCTGACCTTCCTCGCCGGCGCGACGGCGGGCTACGTCCTCGGCAGCCGGGCCGGCCGTCGGCGCTACGAGCAGATCAAGAAGGCCTCCGGCCGGGTGTGGCACAGCGGACCGGTCCAGAAGCAGGTCGGCCGGACCAAGGAGGCTGCCCGGACCAAGGCCGCGCCGATGATCGCCGACGCCGTCGCGACGGCCGCGAAGGAGACCGCCAGCCGGATGCGCTCGTCGAAGACGGTGTCCGGGGAGACCGTGGCCCCCTTGGCGAGTTCCCCCTCCGCCACCACGGATCCCCGGGCCGATGCGGCGCGCCCCTGGTCGCGGACCACGTCGACCGACGGCCTCGGCTGAGTCACCGAGGCGCTCCTGCCCGGCGGCCCCCCTCCGGGCCGCCGCGTTGACGCGCCCTCCCGGCCTCCCCCTGACAAGGCCGGAGAGGGCGCGTCTGACCACAAGGAGCCCCTCGCTGCGGGGGTGATACACCCCTCACGAACTTTTCTTCTCCGGGCCTTCTTGCCGTCCTGTCACCCGCGAGGGCGCGGGCGGCCGCCCGTCTCTTCGGCGCACGGGGCCCCATAGCCCGTCGCCTGGTCGTCCCCCGCGGCGGCGGCCGGTGCCCCGGCGCGGTCCTGCGCCCACGGCCCGCTCCTCGCCGTATCAGGAGAGCGTTTCCGCGCTCCTCACCACAGACGACGATCCCTCACTACGCTGGTCCGAACTGCACTTTCTCCGCCCGGGCGCAGCTGGACCAAGGAGACGCTCATGACGCGCAGTGCTCCCGCCGACCCGCCTTCGGGCACTCCGGTGACGCCCGCCCAGGCGCGGCTGCGCCGACCGCGACCCGACCCGGTCGTGGTGCCGCAGTTCGTCCTGCCGCCGACGGTGGCCGCTCGCTTCGACGCCCGCGTGCTCGACCCGAGCACCGCCGTGCTCGCCCCGGGCCGGCCGACGCCGACCTCGACGGTCTACATCGCGCACACCCTGCTCGTCCGCGGGCTGCCCGGTGGCAGCGCCCAGGAGGGGATCGACGCGCTGACCAGGGTCGCCGCCACCCTCGACCCGCCGCTGCGGGTCACCGTGTCGCGGCGCGACCTGCAGGTCGCCGAGATCCTCTCGGACTCCCCGGCCCGCCGGGTGCTCGACCGCGCCTGGGCGACCCGGGTGGTGCTCAGCCCGGCCGGCGACGGTCCCGCGGGTCCGCCCGATGCCTGGGTGCTGCTCCAGGCGCTGCGCTCGGACCCTGCCCTGGCCGACCTCCCCGTCCACCTCGAGCACCTGCTCACCGCGTGCGCGTCGTGGGACGGCGCCGGGTACTGGGGCAGCGTCGGGTACTGGGGCAGCGTGGGGTACTGGGGGAGCGTCGGGTACTGGGGCAGTGTCGGCACCGGGCTGTCGGAGTACGGCTCCCCCGGGTTCGGTGGTCGCACCCCGGTCGTCTGGGCCGCCCCCGACCCCCGGGCCGGCATGGCCCGGCCCGACCGACCGCCGGTCGTGGCCCTGATCGACACCGGCGTCGGCCACCACCCGTGGTTCACCCACCCCGACGGCACGCTCCGCGACGGCGTCGAGGAGAAGGTCACCTATGCCGGCCAGGTCATCGGCGTGCTCCCCGGCCCCGACACCGACCCCGAGTACCTCGGCGTGGTCACCGACCCGATCAACGGGATGGTCGACCGCGACGCCGGACACGGGACGTTCATCGCCGGGCTCATCCGCCAGCGCTGCCCGCAGGCCCACCTGCTCGCCATCCCCGTCATGCCCGCCGACGGCGCGGCCGCCGAGCAGGATGTGCTGACCGCGCTCGGGCTGCTGCTGGCCCGGCATCTCGACGGTCAGGCCCACGGCCGCGTCGACGAGCTCGTCGACGTCGTCAACCTCTCGCTCGGCTACTACGACGAGACCCCGGCCACGAGCCTGGACACGGTGCCCGTCCGCCAGATGCTCGAGGCGTATGCCGCGGCCGGCATCGCCGTCGTCGCCGCGGCCGGCAACGACGCGACGCGTGCGCCGTTCCTGCCCGCCGCCCTCGCCGACGACGTCACGGCCGGCGTGCCGATGACGAGCGTCGGGGCCCTCAACCCCGACTCCGCCACGGTCGCCCTCTTCTCGAACAACGGCTCGTGGATCACGACCCACGCCGTCGGTGCCGGGGTCGTCAGCACCGTGCCGACGACCCTCTCGGGGGCGATGGGCCGCACCATCGACGTCGACCGCCGTGACCCGCTGCCGCGGGCGACGGTCGACCCCGACGACTACCGCTCGGGGTTCGCGGTGTGGAGCGGGACCTCCTTCGCCGCCCCGATGATCGCCGGCGACATCGCCGCCGCGGTCGCCGCCGAGCGGGCCGGGTGCGAGACCACCACCGTCGACCCGGCTGCCGACGCGGCTCTCGTCGCCCGGGCCGTCGACGCCGCGGTCGCCGCCGCCCAGGCGGTCATCGACGAGGCCCGTGCGAGGTTGCCGTGATGCACACCGACGCCGGCCAGGACAGCCTCGCCGCTCGCGCCGGGCGGGCGTTCGCGGCATACCGCGACGGCGACACGCACCGGATGGACGAGCTCGTCCACCTGCTCACCCCGATCCTCTGGCACACCGCCCGGGCCCAGGGACTGGAGTCGGCACTCGCCCAGGACGTCGTCCAGACCGCGTGGCTGCGGCTCGTCGAGGCGACCGAGCGGATCGGTGACCCCCAGGCGGTCATGGGCTGGCTCATCACGACCGTGCGCCGCGAGAGCTGGCGGGTCGCCAAGAGCACCGGCCGGGCCGCCGAGCAGCTCGACGAGGAGCTCGTCGACCCCTCGCCCGACCCGGCCGCAGAGGCCGTCCTGAGCGAGCGACAGGCCGTCCTGTGGAGCCACTTCCGTGCGCTCACGCCCCGGTGCCAGGCGCTCCTGCGGGTCATCGCCTTCGCCGACAAACCCGACTACGCGGCCGTGAGCCAGGCGCTGGGAATGCCGATGGGCAGCATCGGCCCGACCCGCGGCCGCTGCCTGACCAAGCTGAGAGAGGCACTGATGTCCGATACGACATGGGGAGGTGTGGCATGAGCCGAGACATCGACCCGACGCTCGCGCCGCTCGACCGGTTCGACGAGCGCATCCTGGCGGGTGTGCGTGAGGTGGCCGCCCGGCTGGACCCGGTTCCCGCCGAGCTCGCCGACGACATCACGTTCGCCCTGAGCATGCAGGCCCTCCATGCGGAGGTGGCCGAGCTGCAGCGGCTCGGCGCCGAGAGCGCCCTGGTCCGCAGCGTCGACTACACGCGGGCCGAGACGCTGACCTTCACGAGTGACCGGCTCAGCGTCATGGTGACGATCACGGACGTCGACGGGGCCAGGGTGCGCCTCGACGGGTGGGTGACGGGTGCGACCGGAGTCAGGATCGAGCTGCGCCAGCAGTCCCGCTCCGCGACGACGACGGCCGACGAGGACGGCCGGTTCGCCTTCGCCTCGGTCGCTCATGGCATGGTTCAGTTCGTGTTCCATCCCAGCCGGGACGACCTCCGGCCGGTCATCACCCCCCACGTCGAGATCTGAGGGACCATCGCGCGGCTCACCCCGGCGGACGCCACCGAGCTGGTCGACAGTGCGCTGCGCGCCATCTCGGCGGGCCGTCCTGCGCTCGCCGAGCAGCTGCTCACCCGGGTGATCCGGGGCGTCCGGGCCGCACCCGACGACGACGAGCTGCACTTCCTCAGCGGCCGCGCCACGATCACGCTCGCCCGCTCGGTCGCCGACCGCGGCCGGGAG
>Ga0187809_10000082_pt1 | contig 69415 bp, 62 predicted proteins | sample NC_wetland_sal_i_8_FD_132415 | JGI IMG/M metagenome (GOLD analysis project Ga0187809, IMG submission 132415) | Wetland sediment microbial communities from Neuse River Estuary, North Carolina, USA - ASW_4 | ecosystem: Environmental > Aquatic > Freshwater > Wetlands > Sediment | place: USA: North... | reverse complement strand
TGGATGAGCCCACAGCCCTCTTGACGCCGCAGGAGACAAGAGAGCTGTTCGAGGTGATTCGCCACTTGCAGAGTCAGGGAATTCCCATCTTGTTTATCAGTCACAAGCTTGATGAAGTGAAGGAGATTTCCAATCGGGTTACAGTCATGCGAGCGGGTCGAACCGTGGGGACTTTGGAGACGCCCAGTGCTACCCCGCAGGAGTTGGCAAATCTAATGGTGGGGCGCGAAGTGGTTCTTCAAATTCAGAAACAGGCGGCGAAACCGAAGGAAGAACTGCTGCAGGTCACGGACCTGCACGTTCAAGACGCAGACCGGCACGAGCGCGTTCACGGGGTCTCATTCTCCGTACGCGCCGGTGAGGTATTTGGACTGGCAGGTATTGACGGGAACGGCCAATTTGAGTTGGTGGATGCCATCGCTGGTTTGGCGAAAGTCACCCACGGTCATATTCGCCTTGCCGGAAAGGACATTACTCACGTGCCGCCGGCTCGGCGGACGGAGGCCGGCCTAGCCTATGTTCCCCAGGACCGCCAGGTGGATGGACTGGTATTAGACTTCACTGTGACGGAGAACATGATACTCAGGGATTTTCGAAAGCGACCGTTTTCTCGCTATGGTGTCACCTCCAAGGGGCCTGCCACGAAATATGCCAAGGAGTTGATTCAGGCGTTCGATGTGCGACCGGCCATTCCGGAACGCTTCGCAGGAGAATTGTCTGGTGGCAATCAGCAAAAGGTGATTCTGGCAAGGGAAGTTTCCCGCAATCCACAGGTGTTAATTGCGGCGCAGCCCACTCGAGGACTGGATGTCGGGGCGATAGAGGGCATTCATAACCAGTTAATTCGACTTCGGGATGAAGGTCGAGCCGTGATTCTGGTGTCTTTGGAACTGGATGAGATTCTGAGTCTGTCTGACAGAATTGGCGTCATACACAATGGTGAACTTATCGCGGTAGTACCCGGCGACAAGGCTACGAGAGAGCAAATGGGCTTGCTCATGACTGGTGTTCGCGACGCCGTTGCGGAGGGTAGTCTATGAAGATAAAGTGGATGTCCATGCTTGCGCCCGTTGTCGCATCGCTGCTGGCCATCATCATTGGTGCCATTCTTGTGGGGGTCTTGGGATTCAATCCGCTGTCTGTTTATGGATCGATGCTGTCCGGCGCGTTTGGCGGCTGGTATGCCATCGGAAGCACTTTGACCATGGCGATTCCCCTGATTTTCATTGGTCTGGGGATTGCCCTGGCGTTTAAAGCGGGCCTGTTCAACATTGGCGCTGATGGACAGTACTGGATAGGGGCGATGGTAACCGTATGGCTGGGATACCATCTGAACGGTTTGCCCGGCTGGCTGCACATGATTGTCATGCTTCTTGGCGCAATGGTTGCCGGCGGACTGTGGGGTGGTATCATCCCTGGATTGGCCAAGGCGTACCGCGGTGCTCACGAAGTTATTACCACCATGATGATGAGTTATATAGGCATTCTACTGGCACGCTACATGATTGAGGAAGGGCCCATGAAGGCGAAGGGCTTTACACCGCAGTCACCCATGATAGACCAGTCCACGTGGCTCAAGGTGCTCATTCCGCAGACACAGTTTACAACAGCGGTTATCCTGGCACTGGCTGCGGTGCTTGTCGTCTGGTTCTTGCTCTACAGGACCACCATGGGATATCAATTGCGGGCCGTTGGCTTCAACCAGCGGGCGGCAAAGTACGCGGGCATGAACGTCCCTCTGTACAGTATCCTCGCACTGGGTCTCAGCGGCGTACTGGCTGGGTTGGGCGGTGGTGTGCAAATGATGGCAACGGATCACCGCCTACTGGACAGTTTCGCCAGCGGTTATGGCTATACGGGCATTGTGGTGGCGCTGTTGGCGCGCAACAATCCGTTTGGGGTCATCCTGGCCTCCATCTTTTTCGCGGCGCTGACCACCGGCGGCGGTAATATGCAGATGTTCTCCGGCGTACCCGCCAGTTTGACCAATGTTCTGGAAGGTTTGATTGTGTTTTTTGTGGCGGCAGAGCGCTTAATCCCGATGGCTCGTGACTGGTATCGCACTCGCAGGACCGGCAAACATTCCGTGGCCATTTCGGAGAAGGGGTGAGATAATGGACGTCCTTTTGAATCCACAACTGTGGGCTTCGACACTTGCGATGACCGTGCCCCTGGCTTTGCCGGCAATTGGTGGCACCTTCTCGGAACGAACCGGAGTCGTCAACATTGCCATGGAAGGGATTATGCTCATTGGCGCGTTTTTTGGGGTGACCTTTTCCTATTGGACAGGCAGTGCCTGGCTGGGATTGCTCCTGGCCATGGTCATGGGAGGCCTTATCTCCGCCATCTTTGCCTGGGCGGCCATTCGTTTGTCCGCCGATCAGGTGGTTCTAGGCATGGCGGTGAATATTTTCGCCGCCGGTTTGACGGCTTTTCTGTTGAACACCATTTTTGGTTATAACGGCACGCCGACAAAAACGCCAAGTTTACCGGAAGTAAACATTCCCGGACTTTCCCATGTGCCTTTTCTAGGCGTACTCCTGGCGAACCAAAGTGTCCTTGTGTACGTGATGATTCTGGTGGTCATCGTTGCACACTGGTTTTTGTTCCACACCAATCTGGGGCTGCGCATGCGAGCCGTGGGCGAGCACCCTCTTGCAGCGGATACGGCAGGACTCAATGTCGCACGTTTGCGCTACACGGGTGTCATCATTGGCGGCGTACTGTCCGCCATTGGCGGGGCGTATCTTTCCCTCGGGATTCTGAATTCCTTTGATGTGAATATGACCAATGGACGCGGCTACATTGCGCTGGCCGCCATGATCTTTGGCAAGTGGACGCCGGTTGGCGCCTTTCTCGCCAGCCTGCTGTTCGGCTTTGCCACCGCTCTGCAAATTGCGCTGCAGGGCCATGGCTTCTCTTCCAACCTGTTGCAAATGTTACCTTATGCCTTAACCGTTCTGGCTTTGGCGGGCCTGGTTGGCCGCAGCACGGCGCCGGCGGCGGACGGGTTGCCCTACGACCCCAGCCGTTGATGTGGGTATTGGAATGGTACAGTGGCTCATCGCGATGGGCTTGCGTCATGCCCAAAGAGATGAGCCACCGTTTCCCTGGTTCGTATCCCCGCTTTCTCCCGTGACTGGGGGATGTATCTTTAGAATTCCGGCAATTTACTCAGGTTCTGACCGAAGGCTTCGCCATCGTACCCTGCGGTATGGGCAATTTCCCACGATCCGTCCGCGTGGACATCGGTCAGGGAATCCACCTCTCCCAACCGCGCCAGCGACTGAACTTCCTGCAGAGACAGCACCTCGCCTCGATTCGTCCGAACATGTGTGATGCGTCCGCCGTGGTCTTTGCGAACGGCTACTATCTTTCGTCCCATAGGTGAGTCACCTCGCCGGAGAAATATCTGCAGTTTCTCCCCAATGGTGCGGTATTATGTGCTTTGCGTGTCCTCGCGGGGCAGATCCGTCACTCGCAGAATCCACGGATTGACCAGCCACAGTGCAGACACGGTGATTCCGGCCACGCCAACGGCCATGGCTATTCGCAGGTTCACCACCGTGGCAATCCAAGCTCCCAGGAGCGATCCCGCTGGACTCAAGGTGGAACTTAACAGGTTGACGGTGGAGTTGACGCGACCCAGGACAGCGTCGCCGGTGACGGCTTGCCGCAGGCTGGACATGAGGATGCCTGACATGACGCCAAAGAGATCGCCCAGGAGTTGCGCGGCAATGAGGTACAGTGTGGCCATCCACACAGGCCCGTGGGCCAGAGGAATGAACCATCCGCACAGGCCGTCCAAAAAAGCGGAAGTCACTAGCAGCGTGCCAAACCCGAAGCGGCGAATGAGCCTTTGCGTCAGGCTTGCTCCCAGTATAGCGCCGACCCCGCCAAAGGTTACGGTCAACCCGAATAGGGCCGGTCCCAGGTGCAGGGTGCGAATCGCGAAAAGAACATCCATCGTGAAGACAATGCCTGAAAAAATGGCTGACGTCGCACTGGCTGCGGTGAGGGACAGGAGCACAGGGCTGTGGATAATGGTTCGAAATCCATCCCGGATGTCGCGGCGCAGATGGATGGAGGCCTGTCTCCCTGCGTGACTGGGTTCATCGGCTCCAATGGACCAGATGGAAACAGCGGATACAAGGTATGAAAACGAGTCCAGCAGAACCGCCATGGGTGCGGTGATTAGCTGTACCAGGACGCCGGCCAATCCGGGGCCAACGATTTCAGCGAAAGACTCCGTTATGCTCAGTTTGGTATTGGCGTCCACCAGCAGTGGGCGGCCCACGAATCCGGGCAGGTAGGACTCATAGGCCGCTGTGAAGACGAGATCGAGAGCAGACATAACCGCAGCCGCCAAAAACAGCACCCACATGTGCAGCCAACCTGTGACGGCTGCTAGAGGAATGATTAAGAGAAACGCAAAACGGGTCACGTCCGTAAAAATAAGAAAGGGCTTTCGTGGGAAACGGTCCATGAAGACGCCCACGACCAAGCCCAAGAATATGACAGGCAGGGCGGAAATGACCTGCATCCAGCCCATCATCATGGGAGAAGCGCCCAGTGTCAGGACAGCGGCCAGGGGGAGTCCTTCGCGACTAATGCGCGATCCGATTTGGGAGAAAGATTGCCCACCCCAAAATACGAGAAAATCCCGATGGCGCCACAGTGGAGACAGTCGTCTGCGTTGAGGTTCCATGTGCAATCTCCATTTCATGTTGTAACTATACCTATGTGAATATATCATAGTTTACATGAGTACTGGCGGTGGAAGTGGAGCCGCATGAGGAAGGAGGTAGTTTCGGTGGAAGGAAAAATGTCAGAACAAACAGAATACAACGCCGTGTCCGCCCGGGACGGGGAACCAACTGACGCAGGCTCAAGGTCCACGGCGGCACAAGCCGCGTTTGCCCGAGGGAGACTTGCCTTTCCTCAATGGAGCGGTTTGACAGTCAAAGAACGTCTGCAGTATGTCCGCAGGCTGCGTCTTCTCATTGCGCAGCGCAATCATGAGGTAGCCAGCGTCATCAGTGCAGCCACAGGCAAGCCTACCGTAGAGGCGCTGTCAACGGAGATTCTCGTCGTTCTGGAGGCCATGCGTTACCTTGAAAAGACGGCTGCTCCGACTCTGGCCACACGCAAGGTCGGAACGCCCCTGGTCCTTTTCGGCAAGAAGTCGTATGTCCAGTTTAAACCTCGGGGCGTGGTACTAGTCATTTCCCCTTGGAATGTCCCCTTTCAGTTGTCCATGATTCCCGTGCTGGAGGCCCTGGTGGCGGGAAATTGTGTAATTCTCAAGCCATCGGAAGTGGTGCCGGCGGTCGGTGAGTTGATAGGCCGGCTTTTTGGCGACGCGGGTTTTCCGGAGGGCACCGTGCAGGTGGTACAGGGCGACGGTAAAACGGGAGGACTTCTGGTGGAGCAAGGGCCGGATTTCATCCACTTTACCGGATCGGTTCCCACAGGCCGTCGGATTCAGCAGGTTGCTGCAGAACGCCTCATTCCCACTACTCTGGAACTGGGCGGGAAGGATCCGATGATTGTCTTTGCCGACGCCAATCTGAAGCGCGCCGTACATGGAGCACTGTGGGGTGCACTGTGCAACAGTGGACAGATTTGTATGTCCGTAGAGAGGATATATGTTCAACGGCCGGTGTATGACACGTTTGTGCGAATACTGGCGCAAGAAATGCTGACCCTGCGTCAATCTTCCAGTGCGGACGGTGACATTGGCAGGATGACAGTGCCAAACCAAGTCCGAATTGTGAAAAGCCACGTCAGTCAGGCGTTGGAGGACGGTGCCCAACTGGTCTCAGGCAATCGGCCCGACGAGTGGCGCGATGAGGATATGACCATCAAACCCGTGTTACTGCTGAATGTGAAACAGTCCATGGCTGTGATGCAGGAGGAAACCTTTGGCCCCGTGCTACCTGTGGTGCCCTTTAGCACGGAGGCCGAGGCCGTCCAACTGGCCGGCGAGACCCGGTTCGGCTTGAGCTGCAGCGTCTGGACGCAGGACTTGACAAAGGCGCGGCGCGTCGTGGAATGCCTCGCGGTGGGAGGAGCGACCATCAACGACGTCATTATGGCCGTTGCCAATCCGTATCTTCCCTACGGCGGCGTCAAGGAAGGTGGAATTGGGCGCTACCACGGTGAAGAAGGGTTGAAGTCCTTCTCCGTTGAGACATCCGTTGTTGTGGATTCCGGCAAAAGGGAGCGGGAAGTGAACTGGTTTCCTTACGCGAATAAGGAACCTTATTTCTCCTTGCTCATTGCCAACTGGTATGGAGAACGGCGGAAGCTGTTGGGGTTTGGGCGGGCGTTTCTGAAGCTGCTGAGTATTTCCCGCAAGGCCTCCGGCCCATCGTGAGTCAGGTCTCCGTGAAAGAGCGTGTCAGTTTTCCACATTGGTACCGGATCGGGTTGGTGGCGTTGGAATGGGGGCAGGTTCGCTTAGTGGCCGGTGTTATGGGGCGTATCGGATTGGTTGTCTGATGGCGTCCCTCATGCTACGATAAACGGTACGCACTGGCATGCAGAGAACGAGAGAGGTGTACCGTGGTGGCGAAGCACGAAGGAATTAAGCCCGTTGCCCAAAACCGCAAGGCGTACCATGATTTTTTCATCGAGGAAACCTTTGAAGCTGGGATTGTGCTGACGGGTACAGAGATAAAGTCCGTTCGAAAGGGTTCTGTGAACCTTCGCGACGCCTTTGCACGGGTGGAAGACGGCGAGGTATTTTTGTATCACATGCACGTCAGCCCCTATGAGCAAGGAAACCGCTACAATCACGATCCGCTGCGAACACGCAAGCTTCTGCTGCACCGTTTTGAAATCGCCAAACTCGTCGGCGCTTCCAGAGAAAAGGGCTACGCCGTCATCCCCACGAAACTTTATTTGCGCAACGGTTTTTGCAAAGTGGAACTGGCACTGGCCCGAGGCAAGAAACTTCATGACAAACGGGAATCCATGAAACAACGGGATGCCAATCGGGAGATTCAGCGGGCGCTGCGGGACAGGCAGAAGCAGTAGCAAATTGACGCGTAGTGTTCGTGGCTTCCGCGATTATTAGAAGATGAGCCTCATTTGCGCAAGGAAGGCCCATCTGCGCTCGTTTCGCTTTCGAAACCGGGGCAACATGCCATAGGTTTCCAAGCACTGCCGCAGTGACTCTTTGGCTTCTTCCGGCATTCCTAACTGAGCCTGGATTTGCGCCATGCGGTAATAGGACTCACATGAGGAGAAGTTGTGGGTACGAAACGTCCTCAGTAATTCCAGTGCCTCTTCGGGGTGCGTGCGTCCGCGGATGGTGGCAAGCTTCAGGTAAGGCTCACCGTAGTGTAGTGTGTCATCGAGATCCAACGCTTCGCGGATGAGTGCCTCTGCCGCTATCTCGTCGCCTGCGGCGAGATGGCATAACCCTCTATCGTAAATAACCTCCGCCGTTTCCTGCATGTAGTCCGGAAGCTGTTCCAGAATTCGCGCCGCCTGGGAGAACTGACCCCGTTCTATACAGGTGCGGGCCAGGTCGTACTTGGCGGGCGCGTCGTGTGGATTGGCCGCAATTTGCCGACGCAGGTTGGCAGCCCTTCGCATCCTGCGAAAAGGTTTGCCCAGGCTGGGCAATAGTCCAATGTAGCGCCTGTCAATAAAGTAGTAGATGATGAGGAGCACAATAATGGCCAGAATTGGATTTCCGGTCAGTCTCCAGAGCAATGCAAAGATTAAGAGCTTACCCATCCCAAACCTCCTTATGTCACTACGAAACAGGCAGCCCGTGCGCGCTGCTGTTCGCCCTCAGGACTGCCCGCTACATTTAAGGTTCGACGCGTACCTGGAGTTACGGTATAAATTTCAGCCACCTGTGCCTTGATACATGCCAACCCGTGCCGCCACGCCACCCGGGATGAGTCGGGTCACGCGTCGGCGTTCATGATTTTCTGAACGACTGCGCGAACCACGTCGCCACGGCTGATAATGCCTTTTAGGTACCCGTCCTGGATTACAGGGACCTTCTTGATTTTCCGCCGCGCCAAGACTTCCGCTACATCCACCAGACTGTCGTCTTCTTCCACCGTAATGACCCGCTTGTTGCCAACTTGTTCAACAGTCTTTCGGCTGACCATCAGAGCGTTTTCTTTCAACTCGTCCATTTTGTCCAAATCCCGGGCATCCGCAGGCATGCCATAGTAGAAGCCCACAGCGGAGACCCAGGAAGTCATCGGATCGTCAAAGTGCCGGCCCAAGTACCTCATAATGTCGCCATCGCTAATATACCCCACCAGGCGGCTGTTGTCGTCAATGATAGGCATACCACTGATGCGGTACTGGACAAATTTTTCGAGAACCCCTTTGACGGATTCGTCGCGGTGGACTGTGTAAACATCGCGTATCATAATGTCCCGCGCATATAACATACCCTTCGCCTCCACAGACAGATTTCAGAATTCCCTAATCACATTATACGTGGAAAAGCTGCCCAGGGCATCAGTAGTTTGTACTATTGACTGATAATTTCTGGCTGAAAGGCGCATGGCCCGCTACTGTGCCGGGCGCCGAGGAGCTTGCCGGAGACTTACCAGGTATTTCCCATCGGCCTATTCGCCAGTCCGGCCCGCAAACAGAAAATCGGCGCTTTGCAAGAGCCAGGGCGGCTTCTCGACCAGCATCCGTTCCAATTCTTCAGTGTCCACCAGCCCCAGTCTGTAGTTGGCTATGTCCCAGCCCAGCATCATCAGGGTGTTGTCAAACCAGTAGTAGTGAAAAATCTCATGGTACCCTGGCCCGTCCACTGCCCATCCGTCTTCCCGCAACGTGCTACGAAACGTCTGATGCAACGCCGTTCGTTCCGCTTCGTCGTATACGTCCTGGAGAAATACGGCTAAATCGCGCTGTGGTTCCGCCAGATACGCGTACTCCCAGTCAATGAGGCGAAAGTGATTGCCCTCCACCAGGACGTTACCCAGGTGACAATCTCCATGTGTCAGCGTCAGACGCTGCGACCAGTGGTGAATCCGACGCCCGCCGCCAGAATACAGGGCCGCGCAATAGCGTTCAAAGGCCTGTGCAGCCCGGCGGACCTGTGCTGCGACTTGCCGGTCAAGCAGCCCTTGCTCGGCAGCCCAAGCCAGTTGCGCCAGCGCGTCTTGCCGCCACTTTCCGCTGTGATTGACGGGGTAGTAGCCAACGCAACCGGCTTCGTCTGCGAAATCCCCCCGCACCGCGTCCGCCACGGTGAGAAGAGCGGTGTGCATATGAGCCAGCCAGGACACTGCCGCCGCCAAACGACCCAGGGGAATCGCGCCATTGACCCCAGACTCTGTAGCGGCCTGGCGCGGGGTGCGCTGTGAAGGCTCGGCCCTTAGCGAGTGCCCGAATTTCTCCAGCACCAGAGCGTACCCTCCATTGGCAGGCACCACAGCGTAGACCTTGGGGCAGTACGGCGCCAGCCATGGCTGAAGGTGTGAATAAATGGTGGATTCGCGACTGTCGCCAGACACGTATTTGACCACAACGAGCAGTCTCTCATTGGCAGGGTTCGTCAGCGTCAAGGTCTGGACGTTTCCCCGGAACCGTCCATGCAGCGCAGTCACGTCCATGACCTGGAGGCCGTGGCTGGTCGCCCAGTATATAATTTCTTCAGGGAGTGTTGTTGTCACATCTATCTACCTGCTTCAATGAAATTCTGAGCCGATTCCAGCAGTAAGTTGTTCAAAAATAACAGGCTGCGCAAAGTTTCGGAAAGTTGCCACATCCCATATGTTCCCTTTGCTTTCGCCGCTTCAACCATTGTACCATGACGGAGTATTTACGAATTGCTTTGCATTTTCCGACAGCAATAGCACGGCACCGAGTTATAATGTGCTAGAATGGAGTAGTCGGTATCACATGGTTGATTACAGTGAAACAATCATCCAAATGTAACTGGCACTACCTCGTCCTATGGGGAACACCCATAAATATTCATAGTGTTCACAGGCGCTGTCCTACAATTATCACGAGCGATGCGATGACTCGTATTGTTTCTGCAATTCTCTATCTTTGTGGAAGCGCTTCATAGAGAGAGTGTGTGCGTTTTGTGCCGCAGATAGATGTCGTTCTGTGGCGTGGAGGAGAAACGGGTGTGGTTTTCGCTGGTTCAGGGTGTGACATCGTGCTTTTGCTACACACAAACATCGAGGAGGGGAAATCAGGCATGCAGCTTCAAAGGGCAATTAACTACAACCCGCGGGCTGACTATTTGGTGGAAACCATGCAAATGGTCAGCGGACTACTCTTGGTTCTGTTCCTGTGGGTTCACATGCTTTTTGTGGGCACCGTGCTGCTGGGCAAAGGTACGTTCGGCGCGTTGGCCTCATTCATGGATAACTGGGGGGTCCCTTCAACCGCCTCACATGTCCTGTCGCCGCTGAATCTGACCATTGTCTTTCTGATTCTGGTGTTCGGCATGCACATTGGTGCCGTTTTACGCAGAATGCCAAGGCAGTACCGCGAGCAAAAAATCGTGTGGCAGCACGCAAAGATTATTCATCACTACGATACGTGGTCCTGGGTCTTTCAGTCCATCACCGGTTCTGCCATTCTGGTTCTGGCGGCCATTCACATCACGGTTGTCGCGGGGTTTGGAATCAGCGTCTTCAACAGCTCACACCGTGTTGCCATGGTGGGCTTTTTGATTTTCTATAGCGTCCTGTTACTGTTGTCCGAATACCATGCAAGTGTTGGACTGTATCGTATTTTTGTGAAGTGGGGATTCGTCAATCACCACAGAATGAGAGCGGTTCTGGAAGTCATTAGCGTACTGTTCGTGGTTATTGGCGGTGCGTCATTGTGGATTCTGCACGCTTGGGGGGTGGCGTAATTGCGGCTATATGACACGCATGTAACCGATGTATTGGTTATTGGGGCAGGTCTCGCCGGCGAGCGCGCCGCGATTGAATCCGCCCGCAATGGTCTGAACGTGACGCTCTTGAGCCTGGTTCCACCGCGCCGCTCGCATAGCGCTGCTGCCGAGGGCGGAATGCAGGCTGCTTTGGGGAATATGGCAAAGGGTGCAGGAGACAATCCGGACGTCCACTTTGCCGATACTGTCAAAGGCTCCGACTGGGGTTGTGAACAGGATGTCGCGCGCATGTTTGTGGACACGGCGCCAATTGTCATGAGAGAGCTGGCTCACTGGGGCGTTCCCTGGAATCGCGTGACGACGGAGAAGCGCGTTTACGACGGCGAAGAGTTGCACGAAGACCCGGAGAAGGTCGGACTCATTGCAGCCCGCAACTTTGGCGGCACAGCCAAGTGGCGCACCTGTTTTACCTCCGACGGAACCGGACATACCGTGTTGTACACCATGGACAGCATGGTGATGAAGCATGGCATCACCGTTCACGATCGCGTTGAGGCCCTGAGTCTCATTCACGACGGCGAAACCTGTTATGGCGCCATTGTCCGCGACTTGCGCAACGGCGAACTCAAGGTTTACACCGCAAAATCTACCGTGATTGCCACCGGCGGCTACGGACGCGTATACGGGGCCTCCACCAACGCTATCATCAATGAAGGAACCGGCATGGCCATCGCCCAGGACACGGGCGTGGTACCTTTGGGCAATATGGAAGCCGTACAGTTCCACCCCACAGGCATCGTTCCTTCGTGGATTCTGATTACAGAAGGCGCTCGTGGTGACGGTGGCTATTTGCTTGACAAGAACGGCTATCGCTTCATGCCGGACTATGAACCGGCCAAGAAGGAACTGGCTTCCCGCGATGTCGTTTCCCGCCGCATGATTCAACACATTCGCGCCGGCTACGGCGTGGACAGCCCCTATGGGCAGCACCTCTGGCTGGATATTCGCCATCTTGGCGCCAAACATATTAACACCAACCTGCGTGAAATTGCGTCCATCAGCCGTCAGTTCAACGGTATCGATCCGGTGACGGATCTGATTCCCGTTCGCCCCACTCAGCACTACAGCATGGGTGGCATTCGCATCAACAAGTGGGGTCAGGCATACGGGCTGAAAAACCTCTACGCACTGGGCGAAGCGGCTTGCTGGGACTTGCACGGATTCAACCGGCTGGGTGGGAATTCGCTGGCTGAGACCGTTGTGGCGGGCAAGATTATTGGCGAGAAGATTGCCGAATTCACAAAGGACGTCCCATTGAACGTCAGTACCTCCATCATTGAGGAACACCTTGGCGTCCAGCAGGACCGCATCGATAAATTTCTCGCCGGAAACACCGGTGAGGAGAATGTTTACGAACTGCGCTCCATCATGGAAGAGACATTGAGCGATAACGTTCACGTCTTCCGTACTGGAGACAAACTGGAGTATGCGGTCAAGGCTTTGACAGAGCTTCACGAGCGGTCGAAGTTCATTGGACTTCGCGGCGGCAAGGACAAGGCGAGCCCGGAGTTGGCCTCTGCTCTGCGTATGCCTGGCATGATTCGCCTGGCTTTGAGCATCGCCACGGGTGCCCTCAACCGGACGGAAAGCCGCGGCAGTCATTTCCGCGAGGACTATCCAAAACGGGATGACGCGAACTGGCTGAAAAGAACTCTGGCTTACTGGCCGGAAGGCGCCAAGGCCCCAGAGCTGAAATATGAATCTGTAACGATTACGGAATCGCCTCCGGGAGACCGGGGTTATGGGGAAGCAACGGCTGGCCTGAAGAAGTAAAAAGTTAGGAGGAGTCGAGGATGGGACGTGAACTGACGTTTCGTATATTCAGATACAACCCGGCGACCCCGGAGGTCAAGCCGCACATGCAGGATTACAAGGTGACGGAAGAACCCGGGATGAGCCTGTTTGTTGTTCTCAACAAAATTCGTGAAGAGCAGGACCCGTCATTGAGATTTGATTTTGTATGCCGCGCATCCATTTGTGGCTCCTGTGGCATGTTGGTCAACGGCAAGCCCACTTTGGCCTGCAATACATTGACCAAGAACTTGCCAAACCTGACCACTTTAATGCCGCTGCCGGTATTCAAGTTGCTGGGTGACTTGTCCGTGGATACCGGTGTTTGGTTCCGCGAGATGTCCATGAAGACCGAGGCCTGGGTGCACGACGATTCAGAGTTCGATGCGACCCAGCAAGAAGAACGGATGGACAACGAACTGGCGCTGAAAATTTACGAAGCAGAACGCTGTATCGAATGCGGCTGCTGCATTGGTGGCTGCGCAACCGCCAACATCAAGCCGGACTTCATTGGCGCGGCTGGCATCAACCGCGTTGCCCGGTTTATGGTGGACCCGCGGGACAAGAGAACAAACCAGGAATATTTTGAGGTAGTTGCAAGTGAAGATGGTGTCTTTGGCTGCATCGGCCTAATGGCCTGCGACGACAACTGCCCCAAGGGCGTTCCTCTTCAGGGGCAACTGGCATACGTACGCCGGAAGATGGCTGGCGTTGGCTGGAAGATGAGAGTATCCAACTAACCTCTTCGTGGAATTTCCTGTGCAGCCTTCTAGGGACAACACCCTCCAGGCGAAGCTAAGGGTCAGGGACTGCTCAAACCGTTGTTTGGGTAGTCCCTCGTTGCTTTTTATCACTGTATGACGTTTTATTGTTGTGGAACGGAGGCGTGGTGATTGGAGTACAAACATGTCGTTCGCGGAACCTTTCTAAATCGGCCCAACCGGTTTATTGCCAGAGTCCTCATAGACGGACAGGAGGAAACGGTACACGTCCCAAATACAGGGCGTTGCAAAGAGCTGCTGGTGGCAGGGGCTGACGTGGTTCTGGCTGAAGGACAGGGAATAAAGCGACGAACCCGCTACTCCGTCATTGCTGTCTACAAGGGAAACCTGCTGATTAACATGGACTCCCAGGCGCCTAACGCTGTTGTCTATGAGGGAATGCAGCAGGGTCGCATCAGAGAATTGCCACCTATTGTCAGCGCAAGGCGGGAAATGACCTGGGGGCACTCCAGATTTGACGTCCATTTTGTCACGGAAGACGGGCAGAGTGGCTATATGGAAGTCAAGGGTGTTACCCTGGAGAACAACGGGATGGCCCTGTTTCCAGACGCACCCACCCTGCGCGGCACCAAACACGTCTATGAATTGATGGACGTCGCCTCCCAGGGCCATTTGGCGGTTCTTTGTTTCCTCATTCAGATGTCTCCCGTATCTTGCTTTACGCCAAACCATGCCATGGACGCAAAGTTTGCGACTGCCGTACAGGCAGCCGCTGCTTCCGGGGTTGAAGTCATTGCCTACGACAGTGTGATTTCCCCAAGTACCATTGAACTGGGGCAACCGGTGGCCGTGCGACTGCTTAACTCCGGTATTTCTCACGAGACTTCGTTATAATGGGAAGTAGTACGCAGCAGATTAGGGGACAACAGGAGGGAAATGAATGACAACTTCACAGTATGCTGAACGGCGCAAGAAAGTGGCGGCGGCTCTTGCCGACAACACCCTTATGGTCTTGTTTTCCGGCAAGGCTCCTACAAAGAGCCATGACATGGATTATCCCTTTCAACCCAATCGCAACTTTCTTTATCTCACCGGTTTGAATCGTCAAGATATGGCGCTGGTTCTGCAAAAACAAAACGAAATCGTCACGGAGACGCTCTTTGTTGAACGCCCTGAACCGGACAAGGAGAAATGGACGGGGTACCGCATGCGTCCCGAAGCGGCAACGGCAATTTCCGGCATTGAGAAAGTCGACTACAGCGAGAACCTGCAAAGGTTCCTTGGGCAGCAGTTGTACAACGGGCGGTACAACGCGGCGTATCTGGATTTTGAGCGACTGGGCTGGGAAGGTGACGCCACGTCTTTGGCTCTCAACTTTGCTCACGAACTGCAGCGGCGCTATCCTGGTCTTGCCCTGAAGAACATACACCCCGTTCTCTCGGGCTTACGCAGCATCAAATCCCCAGAGGAAGTGGACAACGTTCGCAAGGCCATTGAGATTACCCACGAGGCGATGGGCAATCTGGTCCGGAACACCCGCCCTGGGATGAAGGAGTACGAGTTGCAGGCTTACTACGATTTTGTACTCTGTTCCAAAGGTCACCGTGAGGCTGGTTTTGACTCCATCATTGCCAGCGGTAAGAATGCCGTTGTGCTGCATTATGTGGAAAACGACGCCACGGTGCAGGACGGCGACTTGGTTCTGTTGGATATGGGAGCGCAATATGAGTACTACAGTGCAGATATCTCACGAACCTTTCCGGCCAACGGCAAATTTACGCAACGTCAGCGGCAAATCTACGAGATTGTCCTCAAAGCTCAACAGGCGGTCATTGACCATGCAAAACCAGGGCTCACTCTGAAGGACCTGAACGAAAAGACCAAAGAAGTGCTAGGGGAAGGCCTAACGGCAATCGGCTTGATGAAAACAGACGATGAGTTGGCCAAGTACTACTACCACGGTGTCAGCCACCACCTGGGGCTGGACACCCACGACACTTGCGACAGTTCGGCAAAACTCCGGGCAGGAATGATTATTACGGCAGAACCTGGGTTGTACATAGCCGAGGAGGGCATTGGAATTCGCATTGAAGACGATGTTCTCATTACGGAAGACGGGTGTGAAGTCCTGTCGCCGCAAATCCCCAAAACTCCTGACGATGTGGAAGCCTGGGTACAGGGCAAAATCAACTGACACCTGGCAACTCAACAATGGAATCAGCGATTCATCGGCCTTCCCTTGGGGGGGCCGTTCTATTTTGTGGGGTTACCCGTCAGCAAATGACTCTTGTACAGCGTCGATTTTCCGTCAGCGACTGTATACTTGAAAAAGTGGGCATTACCCTATATAATCAAAGATAGTCAAAGTCAAATAAATATCTCAATAGTCAAAGATAGTCAACATCAAATTGTATCAGGCGTCCTTATGGGACCTGATGTACAGGATTGGGTGAACCCCTCATGAGAGGGGGCACTTTCGAAAGCGGAAATGTGGAAAGTACAACTGTTCGTAAAATCCAAGTGGGAGGGACCCATAATGAAATGCGATGTTTGCCAAAACAAGGAAGCCACCATTCAACTGCACATTCAGCGTAACCACGAAGTCCAGGACCTGCATTTGTGCCAGAACTGTTATCAAGAGCTGCGGGCGCAGTCCAAATCGCCCACATTGAGCGGGGGTTTTCCGCCGTTCCCGGCAGATGCCAGTCCCTTTGACGGCTTTCTTGGCGGACTGTTTGGCCACGACGGTATGGCTGGCGGCGTCCAGCAACCCAAGGTGCGGACGGCTCCCAGCCAGGGAAATGGCAGAGGTATCCTCGACGAACTGGCACACAACATCAGTGCCGATGCAAGTAATGGAATCATTGACGGAGTCATTGGCCGCGACAGGGAAATCGCACGCATGATGGAAGTTTTGAACCGCCGCAACAAGAACAACCCTGTCCTCATCGGTGAACCAGGCGTAGGCAAGACCGCGATTGTAGAGGGGCTCGCCGCGAAAATTCATGAGGGAAAGGTTCCTGCAAAGCTTCTTAACAAGCAGATTTATCTCCTGGATGTGTCGGCCCTGGTGGCAGATACAGGCATTCGCGGTCAGTTCGAGCAACGCATGCAGCAACTGATTGCGGAGTTGCAGCAACGCCGTGACGTCATCCTGTTCATCGACGAAGTTCATCTGTTGGTGGGCGCGGGCTCTGCCCAAGGTTCCATGGATGCCGGAAACATCCTGAAGCCCGTCCTGGCCCGCGGTCAGATTCAGGTCATTGGCGCAACTACATTGAAGGAGTACCGGACCATTGAAAAGGACGCGGCTCTGGAACGGCGTATGCAACCTATCCTTGTAGCTGAGCCAACGGTAGACGAGGCCATTGAAATCCTCCGTGGGTTGCAGGAAAAGTACGAGCGGTTTCATCAGGTCCGGTACACGGACGATGCAATCCGCGCCTGTGTCCAACTGTCTAAACGGTACATCCAGGACAGGTTCCTGCCGGACAAGGCCATTGACTTGATGGACGAAGCGGGATCGAAGGCGAATTTGTCCCTCGGGGCCGGAGACCAGGAAAATCCACAACAGAAACTGGAGCAGTTGCGCCGGGAGAAGGAGAAGGCCGTTGCCAACGAATCCTACGAACTGGCTGCAACACTGCGCCAACAGGAAATGGCCCTGGAGAAGCAGTTGCAGCAAGGTCAAACACCGGTTACAGCCAGTGTCAAGGTGGATGCCGGGGACATTCAGGCGATAGTGGAGGACAAAACTGGCATCCCCGTGGGTAAGCTGCAAGAAAGCGAGCAGCATAAGCTGAAGGACCTGGAGATCCGGTTGGCGTCCAGAGTCATGGGTCAGGACGAGGCCGTGGCGAAAGTGGCCAAGGCCATACGACGCAGTCGTGCTGGGCTGAAAGCGGCAAATCGACCCATTGGATCGTTTCTGTTTGCAGGACCCACCGGCGTCGGCAAGACAGAGTTGGCCAAACGCTTGGCGGAGGAGCTGTTTGGTAGCCAGGACGCCATGATTCGACTGGACATGAGCGAATACATGGAGAAGCACAGCGTGTCCAAGCTCATTGGTTCCCCTCCTGGGTATGTGGGGTATGAAGATGCGGGCCAGTTGACGGAACGCGTGCGCCGCAATCCCTACAGTCTCATTCTGCTGGACGAAATTGAAAAGGCGCATCCTGATGTGCAGCATGCGTTTCTGCAGATTATGGAGGACGGACGGCTGACGGACAGTCAAGGCCGTGTGGTGAGTTTCAAGGATACCATTGTCATTATGACCAGCAACGCGGGTACGCTGGAACGAAAAGCCACGTTGGGTTTCGGCGTCGACGAGGCAGAGAGCCAAAGCGCAAATCAGTTGGAGTCGCTGAAGAACTATTTCAAGCTGGAGTTTCTGAACCGCTTTGATGCCATTGTCCAGTTCCGTGCTCTCGGCAGCAGGGAGTTGGAGCAAATCGTCGGTTTGATGCTTCAGGAAGTGAAGGACGCTCTGAAGGAGCAAAGGATTGAATTGACCTGGTCAGATGCCGTCATGAAGCACCTGGCCAAGGTGGGATATCACCCTGCCTTTGGAGCCCGGCCACTGCGCAGGGTCATTCAGGAAGCCGTAGAGGATAAGATTGCAGACGCCTTGCTGGACGAAAATAACATCAGTGAGGTCATCCTGAATATGGAGGAGCAATCGGTAGTTGTCACCTATAAATAGAGTGGTGCAAGAGTGGTGCAAGAATGGTGCAAGAAGGGCGCTTCAAGAAATCCCGCAAGTAGGGGTTGTGGAACCTCCCGCCGTGTCATATAATAACTGGTGCTAACTAAGTTTTAAGATTTTTGGAAGGAGTGGGCAAACCGTGCCAATTGCAAAGGACGTTAAGGCATTTGACTACAATTTGCAAAGACAAGGTTTACTTGCCCACGCTGGTTGGTAGGTTCCTCTTTTGAAAAGAGTCCTTCTGATAGAACCAAGCCACGGGTGAGAGCCTGTGGCTTTTGTTGTTGAACTGAAGCTCTCCCAGTTTGACGATAGCCCCTCAGCCACAGGCCCAGGTCTGTGGCTTTTTTCATGAAATCAGGAACTCTCAGGTTACCAGGAACTGCCGTCCCGTGTGGTGGGAGGACAGAAAAGTGAGATTTCGCGATTTTCATCCAAACGTTCGAACGAGAATTTACGTGCTGTTTGCATTTGGCACAGCGCAGGCAACGACCATGCCCTTTATGGCCATCTACTTCGATGAGCATTTCGGAGAGGTGCTGACGGGGCTCCTGCTCACGGTGAGTATTGTGGCAAGTGTTATCAGCGGGGCTATTGGCGGTTACTACGCGGACAGAATCGGCAGAAAGAAACTAATGGTATTCTCAGAAGGCGTATTCCTTCTGTCGTATTTGGTGATGGCCATGGCCAACAGTCCTTGGTTTCAATCTGCCGTGGTGACCTTTATCACCTTTCTAGTCACCAACATTTGCTGGGGTGTTTATGGTCCCGCAGACGAAGCCATGTTGATGGACGTCACGACGCCGGAAACCCGCCAGATGATGTATTCCATCTTTTACTGGGTGGGCAATCTGACCATGGCCGTTGGCGCCAGTTTAGGTGCACTTTTCTTTGAAAACTACCGATTCATTCTGTTTAGTGCAATGTCCGTTGTCGTTTTGGGGACACTGTTGACAACCATTTTCCGAATTGAAGAAACGCTGCACAAGCCCGTGCTCATGCCGTCAGAAGGGTCTTTACAAACTGGCGGTGCGTCCATTATCCGTGGAATGCTCAGGACCTACGGAAAGGTTCTGGCAGACAAGGTCTTTCTGCGCTACATTGTGGCGGGTATGTTGGCCATGACGGTTGAGACCCAGTTGACAAACTACATCGGCATCCACTTGGCGAAAGACGTTGCCAGACAGCCGTTGTTTCAGTTGAGCCACTGGGCGATGGAAATTGACGGGGTCAAGATGCTCGGCTTTCTCCAGACGGAGAACACGGTGCTTGTGGTACTATTGGCCACAGTCGTAGCCCGCTGGATGGCCCGCTATAGGGACAAGTCGGTTTTGTTTTTTGGTCTAGTGTTGAATACGTTGGGCTACAGTTTTATGATTATCAACAGTGTTCCCTGGCTCCTCATTGCCGCCATGTTTGTGGCAACGATTGGGGAAGTGGCCTCCGTGCCGACTCGCCAGACCTATTTGGCGGACATTGCACCGGTCAATGCCAGGAGTTCCTACATTGCCGTCAGTGGACTGACATATAACGGATCGCGGGTCCTGGCGTCCCTTGGCGTCATGCTTGGGGCCACGGCGCCTTCCTGGGTTATGGCGCTACTGAGTCTGACAGCAGGTTTGGTAGGTTTCGCCTTTTATCAGTCCATTGTCTCTGCAGTTCATCAGCGCCGCCAGTCAGTCCAGTCCCTTTCAGTATAGTGGTGGGGACACTGATTACTGCGCGAACAGCGGGAAAAAGAATTTGTTTGACAGAGCGCCGAGATTTTGGCGTATAATACCCTATAAGGTATTATACCCAAACATCAAAGAGCACCGTCATACCAGGACCGTCATAAAGCAGTCTCAGAGAGTTGTGTGACTAAAGCACCATTAAAGGAGTTGTCGTCAATGCTCCGGCAGTTTTGGAAGTCCACGTGACTGTCCCAAAAGCTTATGTTCCTGGCAGGAGCAGTGGCGAGCGCATTTGTCGTGGGGCAGCTTGTAATGCGTTTTCTGTAGGTACCGTCCCATGTCCACACGGAGGTGAGTGAAATGTCGATGGAGTATAACGAGCAAATGAAAAATCGATTGCGCAGGATAGAGGGCCAGGTCAGAGGCGTCCTGGGCATGATGGACAATGAGAAAGACTGCAAGGATGTTGTCAACCAGTTGTCCGCCATTCGATCGGCTGTAGACAGAGTGATTATGTACGTCGTTGGAGCAAATATGCAGAACTGCATTCGTGAAGAACTGCAGTCAGGCAGCGACTCGGCGGACAAAGTACTGGAGGAAGCCATTCAACTGCTGATGAAAACTCGTTGATGGCTGAAGCTTTGTAACCTCTGACAGCATAAACCACATAATCCCCCCTGATTCTAGAGATGTTATGTCATAGAAAACAGGGGGGATTTTTCGTGAACGTGCTTGGCTATGTCGCCATCCAGTCCATTGCCGCCTACGTCGGTTTGTTTGCCTTGACCCGTGTCCTGGGCAAAAGACAAATTGCTCAGTTGACGTTCTTTGATTACATTGTGGGTATCACCATAGGCAGCATGGCAGCCGCCTGGTCACTGAATGAAGTGAGTACCGCCAGGGCCCTCCTTGCGCTTGCCATTTGGGGAGTTCTTGCAGTAATTTTGGCATGGGTTGAGAAGAAATCCTACTGGGGCAGAAAGTTTCTGGATGGGAAGCCCGTACCGCTGGTGGAGCAAGGAAAACTGTTGGAAGCAAACCTGAAACAGGTTCGGATGTCCGTCGATGAATTGATGGTGTTGCTGAGGGAGAAAGGCATTTTTAATCTATCCGACGTCAACGAGGCGGTTTTTGAAACTAACGGCAAGGTCAGTACCATGAAAAAGCCCGAACTGCAACCCGTGACGCGAAACGACTTGGGCATTCAAAGTGCGCCGGAGTCGGCACCGAAGTTTTTGGTCATCAGTGGCGAAGTTGTCAGTCCCAACCTCAAGCAGATGGGGCGCGACCGCCAGTGGCTTGAGACCGAACTGGAGAAACAGGGGATTGCGGACATAAGTTCCGTGTTTGTGGCACAGATGGACGCCAAGGGTCAGTTGTATATTGACAAGTACAACGATATGGCCGTTCAGCCCATGCCTCAGGACAAACCGCTACTGTTGGCCTCCCTGAAGAAGAGTGTCGCCGATTTGGAGACGTTCGCCATGCAAACGGGTCGCGGTGAGGTGAAGGCGGAGTACCAGCAACTCGCCCGGGAACTGGAGGATGTGGTTCGCCGCATGACGCCTTACTTGAAGGGACAGTGAAGGGACAGTGAAGGGACAGTGAAGGGACAGCCAGCCTCCACCTGGAGCCACATGGCGTGGGATAGAAAAAGTTCGCCTTTACAGAGCCATTGCTAACAACGTTCAGTCGTCAAAGCCTGCCGCTTCTCCGTGAAACACCTGCCGCACGCGGGCAATACAGTCCGGCTCTCCCATGACCTGCACTACGTCAAACTGTTCCAAAGTTGTACGCCCGCGGGGAATAATGCGTTCGTCCCCGCGGATGATGGAAATAAACAACAACTCTTGCGGCAAGTGCAGGTTGCGCATGGGAACCTCGGCCAGCAGGCGCGATCGGACCTCTATTTGGTCAACAACCCAGCCCTCCGGCAACGTACTGGAGCTAATGACAACGTTGCGCGGGGGTTTTTCTGTGGGCGGAATCCCGGGCAGCTTGATGCCGCGGACGAGCCGCAGGAACGTGGCTGGGGAGACGAGGCAAGTAATGACCGACAATACAACAAAACCGTTGGCCATGGCCTGCGAGATGAGACCGATTTGCAGGCCAATTTGGCTGGCGGCAATGGTCAGACTCAGGCGGGAACTGAGCAGAAAGCCTCCCGCGAGCCGATGGCGCCTGGGAAAGCGACGCATGAGAAAGAATGCTGGAATCAGCTTATTGAGGTACATTACCACCAGGAAAATGACCATTGCCACAACAAAAGTGAACGTCCCCGTGAGGGACTTGAAGTTGAATTGCAGACCGACATTGACGAAAAAGATGGGGATGAGAAAACCGTAACCGACAGAGTTCAGTTTGCTGTTGAGAATAGAGTGCTTATCCGAAAGCAACGAGATGATGGCGCCGGCGAGAAAAGCGCCAATGACCACTTCGGTGCCAAGGGTCTCGGAAAGAGCCAAAAATGCGAGAATCAGCGTGAAGGCGAAACGCATACCAATTTCGCTGGTGGCGTTTTCCACCCGGCTGAACAGGTTCAGTCGCTGTGCCAGACGCAGCAGGCGCCAGAGCATGACAAAGACCAGGAGCAGCACCATCACCAGTAGCAGGCTAAAAGCGTTGCCGGTTGTATGGAAGGTGACGTAGGCGGTGAAGAAGACCAGCGTCAGGACATCTGCCATCAGTGCGTAGAGGAGAATCTCCTGACCGAAGTCAAAGCTAATCCAGCCGGCTTCCTTCAGCGCAGGCGTGACAATGCCCACTGAAGTGGTGCTGAGGAGCAGCACCATAATCCATAGGTGCTGAATGAAGTGAACCCGATAGAGAATGACAACAACCACCAAGGAAACGGCGGAGGTGAGGATGACGAAAAGGAGTCCTCGTGACCACGGTGCTCTGCCGCCTGTGGCAGGCCGTCGGAAGAGAAGATCGAAATCCATTTCGATGCCTGATAGGAACATCAAATATGAAAAGCCAAAAGTGGCGAGAAAGCTGATGCTGGATGAGGACGTAGCTAGATTCAAAACGTGAGGCCCAATCAAGAACCCCAGAATAATCTCCAGCACCACGCTGGGAAGGATGCCGCGGAAGGCGCGGATGGAGAGCCACGGACTCAGCAAAGCGGCGACTGTGACAAAAAACAATGAATTGTACGTGTGAGCCAATTTTTCCACCACGCTTCTGTTGGTCTGTGCATTATAGCATAGAAAGGGGTTGCCAAGCGGGAGCATGACCGGGAAAAATTCCGCATACATAGTAGAAGAATTGACTATATGCAGGATACCATCCAACGGAGAAGGTTAACAATGTTTGGCATGAAGTCACGGCAAATTTTCCAGCAGTTGCAGGAAGTCACGGCACAGTTGGAGCGCGTAGCGAAAAGCCTCGACCATCTCCAGAGCCACATGGACCACAGTGCGCGCATCAACATTGAGCGTCTTGAAATTGACGACGCCTTTCTCAATGAACTTGTGTTTCGGTTAGAGAGTGTGGACATTGACGAATTGAGCGGATCTCTCAATATCGGCAACAATTTTTCCCCTCCGATGGAACAATCTGCTGCGGCAACCGGGGGACACCCAGACCCAGCGGATGCGTCAGCCAGCCATCGGGAGGTGTCTTCCGGTTCACGGGGAAACCCCGATGCCGGCACGCCCACTTCGCCGACTGACGACACGGCAATGAAGGCCACGGACAAGGGCTACTTGATTCGTTTGTCATAGATGGCCCGGCCGTGATGGATGGGAAGCCTTCCGGCATTGGGCCACCCTGTCCAAATGTACTCTGGAAAGGCGGCACTTCATGGATAACCCGTTATCGCCAACGTTTATTATTGGGACCATTCACATTGGTGAAATCGAAGGGGCCTCCTGTTTTAACATGGGCAACAACTGGCCCACGAACTTCCGTAGTTTCAAAAAGCACAGCCAGGGGTTTGGGACTGTCAAAGGCAGCCATGCCAGCATTACGGGAACAAAGTCCCTCTTGAACGATCCCGATATGATTGACTCCCCCACATTCGCTGAGCCTGAACTGCCGGACTGGTTACGGCGCATGCTGCAGGGAACCGCAAGCCTGGAGACAGAGGAAACGGACGACGACGAGGGTGATGCGCCGGATTCCGATGCGGCGAGTGGTGCGCAGGATTCCGGCGAATCTCCTGGGACCGACCGGACTGGCGAGAGCTCGCTTACAGGGGGGTGAGAGGTTGGAATTTCGTTTAAAGTCAGTGAAAATTGACAGCATTCGCAACGAGTCCGGCATATACTATGGTCGAAATCGTCAGGACAACAGGACTTGCTGGAGCAAGTCCGGCGACGGCTTCGGCACAGTCCGTGGCTACGCCAATTTTGTGAGTGGGAATGTGGAAATCGTGTTGGATAGCGACGGCATTGACGTGCGCATCGTACCGCGTGGAGGAATCCCCCATGAATAACTCGAATAATCCATTTGACGCATTGAAGCAGTTAGGGCAACTGCGCGAGCTACAGAAAATGTTTGGACCGGATTTTTTCAAGAACCTGCCCATGCCTGATATGGCTAGCAATCAGTTTCAGATGCCGTTCTTCGGAGAAGGGGACAGCGACTTTCCCAAAGCCGACGTGTATGAGCAGGGGAGTGAAATTGTGGCCGTGTTGGAGATTCCAGGGCTGAAAAAAAGTACGGATGTATCGCTGTCCGTGCGCCCAAACAAGCTCTTGGTGCGGGGGCATGTACCGAAAGTGGCAGCGGCCGATGAGAGGGTGATTCAGGAGGAACGGCGCCACGGGTCCTTTCAACGGGAAATCGCGCTGCCTGTAACCGTCGTACCCGACACCGTCAGAGCTTCATACAAAAACGGACTCTTGACAGTGTACATGATTAAGGATGACGACAACTCTGTCACGCCAAAAAACAGTATTCCCATTGACTTTGCGTAGACCACACGTAGACCACACATGCGCAAAGCACATCCACTTTCGAGGTGCTGAGAAAAATGACCGGTGAGTTGCAACCAGGTGCAGAGGAGTGGCTGGTGACGGCCACAATCGACGACGTTTTACAGGCGCTGGACAGGCAGGAAATCACATCGGTGTGGCTGGTGGAACAGTACCTGAGGCGAATCGCGAAGTACAATCATCAAGGCCCTGAAATCAACGCCGTCCTGGAAGTCAATCCGGAGGCGCTGCTGCAGGCCGAAGCTCTGGATTGGGAACGGCAGGAGGGTAAGTCTCGCGGCCACCTGCACGGGATCCCCATCTTGTTGAAGGACAACATTGATACTGGGGACAAGCTGCATACCAGCGCGGGGTCCATTGCCCTGGCCAATTCTCATGCGGCAGAGGATGCCTTTCTCGTTCGGCGGCTGCGCGAGGCTGGGGCCATCGTTCTGGGGAAGGCGAATATGACGGAGTGGGCCAACTTCATGACCTACGACATGCCCAACGGTTACAGTTCCCGCGGCGGCCAAGTGCTCAACCCCTACGGGCCGGGAGTGCTGGATGTGGGCGGATCCAGTTCCGGATCGGCAGCAGGTGTAGCAGCGGGGTTTGCCGCGGCAGCGGTAGGAACGGAGACGTCCGGATCGATTCTCAGTCCGGCCAGCGCCAACTCGCTGGTGGGCGTCAAACCGACTTTAGGCTTGGTGAGTCGGACAGGCATCATTCCCATTGCCTATAGTCAGGACACTGCGGGACCCATTGCTCCTTCAGTGAAGGCTGCGGCGTACATGCTTCAGGCCATGGCCGGTCCGGACGCCGCCGATGTGGCAACGTGGAGGCTGCAGCATCGGCAACCCACGGACTATGCGGCGGCATTGGTCGGGGCCACTTTGGCTGGCGCGAGAATCGGTGTACCGAGAAAGAAGTTTCTGGAGGGCGTCTCAGACGGGCAGTTGGCTGTGTTTGAACGGGGGATTGAGGAGTTACGCAAGCTGGGTGCAGCTGTGGTCCAACTGGACATGGGCTTTGCCGCCTATGATGAGGAGGACATTAACGTGCTGCTATACGAGTTCAAGTCCGCAATCAACGCCTATCTGAACAAGCTCCCGGCGGATGTCCCGGTGCACTCTCTGGCGGACGTCATTTCCTTCAACATGCGCCACGCGGAGAAAGCGTTGAGGTATGACCAGACTTTGTTGGTGGAAGCCCAGCACACCACCGGCACGCTGACGGAAGCGAGGTATATCGAGTCGCGCCTCAACGATGTGCGCAGCTCCCGCTCCGAAGGCATTGACGCCGCCTTGCAGGCACACGGCTTGGATGCGCTGCTGTTCGTCAACAACTATGGCGCGGGGATTGCCGCGAAGGCTGGCTATCCGTCTGTAACGGTGCCGGCGGGCTACACCGACGACGGCGAGCCGGTGGGACTGACCTTCACAGGCACGGCCTTTTCAGAAGCTCAGTTGCTATCCTTGGCCTATGCCTATGAACAAGGTACCCACCATCGGGTCCAGCCGAAGCTTTGACGTGTCACTGTTGGCCCAAACCCCGCTCGGCAGAACCGAATTGCAGCAGCGAGATGCCGCACTGTTGCAGAAAGTCCTCCAATAGAAACATGGGCATGCCCATGACCGTGAAATAGTCGCCGGAGATGCGGGTGACCAGGGTCGATCCATACCCCTGAATCCCATAGGCTCCGGCTTTGTCCATGGGTTCACCTGTTGCAACGTACTGCCTGATGGCTTCTGCCGACAGCGGTCGCATGGTGACCTGGGTGGCGCTGTAACCGGAGAGCCTTTGCCCAGTATCTGTTCGAGCCACGCACAGGCCGGAGAAAACGGTGTGGGTCTGGCCCTGCAAGCGGCTCAACATGGCGGCGGCTCCCTCTGCCGTGGCCGGCTTGCCGAGAATTTCCCCGGCAATGGATACCACAGTGTCCGCGCCAATGACGATGGCTTGCCCAAACTGTTCCGCCGTCTCCCGTGCCACGACAGCCACCTTGCGCTCGGCCAGCAACTGGACATTTCGTTCTGGGGAGAGGCTTCTATCCAGAGTTTCGTCAGCAGAACTGGGGCGAGTCTCGAAGGGCACCTTCAAGTCTTGTAACAGCGCCCGCCGGCGCGGTGAAGACGATGCCAGAATGATGGTGAAGGATGGTTCCATGTTCTCAGCCCTTTCTCACCATGATTATAGCGAATCAGGCGGTCAGGAGGACTTTCATTCCACAGGATTTCGTGGTATCCTCTCATAGATTTGTACATTTTTCGGGGAGGATGTCGATTTGAACAACGCGATTCGAAAGTCGCCTTTAGCTGTCCAGCACATGTTTGCCATGTTTGGTTCGACAGTTTTGGTACCCTTTCTTACCGGGCTCGATCCCGGCAGCGCCCTTATCGCCAGCGGCGTTGGCACGTTGATTTTCCACCTCATTACACGGGGAAAAGTCCCCGCTTACCTGGGTTCTTCGTTCGCGTTCATTGCCCCGCTCACTCTATATGTGACGAAACACCACTCACCGGCGGCGGCAGCAACAGGTCTCATCAGCGTTTCTATTGTCTACGCGCTTGCTTCCCTCCTCGTGACTACCATTGGTTTTGCCAAAATCCGTAAAATCATTCCGCCTGTAGTGGTGGGGCCCGTGGTCTCCATCATTGGTCTGTCTTTGGCTGGTACGGCTGTAAGCAGCATGGCGTCGGTCCACTGGGACGCTGCTATCGTCAGCCTGCTGGCCGCTGTGGTGGCCTCGCTGGCTGGGTGGAAACAAATGCGCCTCATCCCGTTGCTCATTGGCATTGCCGTGGGCTACATCTATTCGTGGATTCGCGGCTACGTGGACTTCTCCGGTATCCAGCAGGCGCACATCATTACTCTTCCGCACTTTACGACACCGACCCTCTCTCTTGCGGCCATTGCTTCCATGGCTCCCATTGCCCTAGTCACCATTGTGGAAGACCTGGGGCACATGTTTGTGTTGACTGAGATTATTGGCCGCGACGTGACAGTGGATCCCGGTTTTCCCGCGGTCCTCGCCGGCAACGGGCTAGCCACTCTGGTCTCGGCGTTTCTTGGCGGCCCCGCGCAAACCACCTACGCGGAGAACCTTGGCGTTCTGGCCATGACAAGGCAATTTTCCAGCCGCATCATTCAAGGCGCGGCCGTCCTGGCCATTGTCTTGGGGCTCCTGGGCAAGGTCGGCGCGTTCATTCACTCCATTCCGGTACCGGTCATGGGTGGCATCAGCATCCTTCTGTTCGGCATGATTGCCGCCATGGGCATTCGTCATCTCATTGAAGAAAAAGTGGATTTGGCCAATATGAAAAATCTTATTGTGGTCGGCGTCATTTTCATTGTGGGCATTGGTCTGCCCAACAACGGCATCGCCATTGCAACCTTGGCCGGGATTTTGGTGTACTGGCTCATTCCCGACCTGGGTAACAGGGGGGCCAACCCGGCACAGGGGGGCGACCCGGCAAAGTAAGCATGGTAGCGGTTGGGACAGGCATATTTTTGACTGCTGCTGCACACGCTACGGCTGTTGGCTGCTGAACCTGGAGGTGCATGCTGATGCCGTCAAGGAGAAAGTCCATTGGACGTGGCGATGAGGCTTCTGGACCCGTCATCCGTGCTTTTGCCAGCAAGAGCATGGCTCGTGGGGAATCCAAGGATGAGCTGCGAAACCATGAGTACGGCACGCCCGCTGAGGGGAAGTACGCACGCATACCTCGCAAGGGATAACGTGTCCATCTGGCGCACGTGCAAAGCCAACTGGAAGACCCGGGGAAACTCGGGTCTTCCTGCGTGTAAATCGCCGTAAACTCAGCTATACTGAATCTCTGGAACGAGTGGGCAGTCAGCAGAGAAGGTGCGGCAATGAAGCGCCAGTTGGCCTTGTATTTTTCCAGCGAATTTTTTCTCAGCCTGGGCATTGGTGTGGTGATGTATGCCCAGCCTTTCCTATACAAGTCGGGAGGGCTAAACGATAATCTGGTAGGAGTGCTGTTTTCCATTTCGTCACTGTTTGCCGGGGTCTCGGCGCTGTTGCTAGGCCCAGTGGCCGACTGGTTTGGCGCATCCCGAGTCTTTAAGCTGAGCACCCTGCTCATGGGTGTGTCCTACGCCGTCATGGGAACATTTCACCACTTCTGGCCCTGGACTTTTGCGTCGGCGCTCAGTGGAGTTGCTGTGGGCCTCTTAATGAGCACGGAAAACGTGGTCCTCAGTTCCCTGACCAAAGGCTACGAAAAGGCCGGCGTGCTGAGCAAATTTGTTTCTATTTACATGCTGCTAATCAGTATGGGAACCGTGCTGGCCGGCTATCTCAGTACCCGTATTGGCTACATGGACACCGTCCGTGTGGGAGCCGCTATTACCCTGACGGCCCCACTCATCCGGTCGTGGATTCAGGCTCCGGATGAAAAGTCCGAAAGAGCTCTTCGCCTCCCTTCGAGGCATGTGGCGCTGATGAGCGTTTACGCCATCATCATTGGCATGGCCATGGGGATTCTCAATCCTTTCGTCACCTTGATACTTCACAACCAGTTCCGTCTGAGCAACGACATGACCGCAGTCGTCCAAGGCCTCTCCAGCGTTATGATGTCTGTGGGTGCCTTTATGGTCAGTACGTTGCTGCGCCAGTTCAAGTACGGTCGAACCCTGTTCATGAGTTTCGCCCTGGCCGCTTTGGCCACTGTGGGCATGTCCTTGGGGGGTGGGCCATGGTTCTTCGCCGGCGGCTATCTGCTGCGCACCGTTTTCCTGACCATTCCCGGCCCCATTGTGGACGCCAGATTTCTCAATCTCAGTCGTGAATCGGAGTTTTCACAAATGTTTGGAACCAGGGTGTTTGGCAACAATGCAGGCAGCGCCGTAGGCAACTACGCAGGGGGCGTGTTGCTGAACCATAACTCGTTGGTGGCGATTTTGGTTTTGTCGGCGCTGCTGATGCTGGCTGCTTACGCCTATCTATTGTTTCTCTTTCGGAGGCTGAACAGCCACCCAAGCCTTCCCGCTGCACCAGGGTCGCCGGAGACGGCCGTTCTATCGGAATGAAGGAAGCCCGTTTGCGGGTGATTTGGTTTTGCACAACGGGCTGCAGTAAAATAGAGGATGTCAACACCCTTGCAAACGGCACCGACGCAAGGAGATTTTTTCACCGAAAAGCCCGGGAGTAGGAGGAATCGCTTTGAATTCATTTCGTTTTCACAATCCAACGGTTCTCTATTATGGCAAGGGACAGTTGCAAAAGCACTTGGCGGCCGAAGTCAAGGCCTATGGCCGCAAGGTTCTACTGGTTTACGGCGGCGGCAGCATCAAGAAAAGTGGCTTGTACGATACCGTTCGCAACCTGTTGACAGACGCGGCGTTGCAGGTCTTTGAGCTGCCGGGGGTCGAACCCAATCCGCGGCTGAGCACAGTGCGCAAGGGCATTGACATCTGTCGTACTGAGGGCATTGAGCTGGTATTGGCTGTCGGTGGTGGATCGGTTTTGGATTGCTCCAAGGCAATCGTCCTTGGTACAAAGTACCCTGGAGACGTCTGGGACATCTTTGCGAAGCATATACAGCCCGAAGAAGCCCTGCCACTTGGCACGGTGCTGACCATGGCGGCAACGGGATCGGAAATGAATTCCGGCGGCGTCATCACCAACTGGGACACGAAGGAGAAGCTGGGCGGCGGTTCGCCGGCTGCGTTCCCGAAATTTTCGTTCTGCGATGCGGAAAATACCTATACGGTACCGAGAGACCAGACCGTCAACGGGATGTCCGACATTTTAGCACACTGCTTTGAGCACTACTTTCATGCAACGCCGGAGACGCCCCTGCAGCAGCGGCTGATTGAGTCGGTGATAGCTACGTTGGTAGAGTACGCCCCGAAAGTGCTGGCGAATCCGACGGATTTTCACGCTCGCGAAACCGTGATGTACTGCAGTACCATGGCGCTCAACGGCATGATTAGCATGGGGTTGGTGGGGGACTGGGCCTGCCACGGTATTGAACACGAGATTAGCGCCATTTACGACATTCCCCACGGCGGCGGTCTCGCCATTGTCTTCCCCAACTGGATGGATAACGTTGTGGACGTCAACCCCCAGCGATTCGCGCAGTTGGGCGAGCGCGTCTTTGGCGTGGAGCGAAATGGTCGCAGCGATAAGGAAGTGGCACTGGACACCATTGCGAAGGTGCGGGAGTTTTTCGGCAGCATTGGGGCGCCTCAGCGACTGGCGGACTACGGCATTGGCGGAGACGACATCCAGCACATGGCGGCCCAGGCAGTTCGCTACGGGCACCTGGGGAACTTTAAGAAACTGACTCAGGAAGACGTGGCGGAGATTCTGCGCAACTCGCTGTAGGCCTCTTTGGCGTGGTCATTTTTCACTGGGGCCGCTAGCTGCGGTCGTTGGGTTGGAAAGTGTGGCATGGATTTTTCCGGAGCGGTATGTACGAAGGGACGGTGTCGTGCATGCCGCTCCTTTTTTGTCGGAAAGGCTGCACCGGGATTGGCTGCAGCGGCGCTCTTGTCCACGGCGGGCTACAGCTTTATGCCGTTAGCCGTGCCACAATGCCAGACATTGACCGAAATGTAGGCTTGGGGCTACGGCTTTATGTCGTCAGCCATCCCCAGTGGGGAGTCCGGACAGGAGAGGCGCCGGAACCAGGTTGTTGTTTCTGCATAGACTCAGGATTTGCCGCAGTTCACTGGCTGCACCGGGCTGCCAGTGAAGCAGAATGATTTCACCCGGTTTCAACGCCCCTCCGTTCCATGTCCAGAGCCCCTTGGTGGCATTTGAACTATCCATACTGGCGCTCCACATGACAATGGCATGTAAACCTGCCGCAGTGGCCGCAGATTGAACGGTCCTATTGACATCGCCGTAGGGGGGCCTGCCCAGGGTGGGGGTTTGCTGAAACCATTTGGAAAACACACTCATCGGACCCGCCCACTGTTGTTCTGCAGTTTTCGGTGAAACTTTTGTGAGTGCGGGATGAGACACGGTGTGGTCCTCGATGGTTCCGCCTGCGGCGATAAACTGCCTCCAGAACTGCGGGTCTTGGGCCGCGGCATCTTCAATGAGAAAGGTCGTAATGGGTACATGGTACTGCTTCATAAGAGCAAGGACACCAGAGTCCCGATACCAGCCGTCGTCCATGGTAATATAGATACGTCTGCCGGAAGACGCGCCAAAGTACACAATGGGCGCCGCTTCGACTGGGGGTACCTTAACGGAAACTGTGCTTCGTTCTCCATCTTTTGCAACAAGGTAAACCTGGGCCAAGGCGGTTTTGCTCAGTGGTCGGCGAAGGGTCAGCGTTTCCGTCGACTCCGCAGCAATGCCCGGTAATCCCGCTATCACCCTGGCGGACGACAAGGGGATATTGAAACGGAGTGTGTCAGTCGTGGTTGATAGCGTCGAAGATTCAATTTTTGGTTGTTCCGGTGGCGTCAATGTGCGTTGCCAGTGACGGAGACCCAGGAAAGGACCTGCCGCCGAAGCCTGAATTACCGTCGACTTTCCAGAGGGGATTTGTCCCACGGCTGTTTCCCCGTGATTTGCCCCTTGTGCCATAGCGCCGCCATCGATATGAACGACCAGACTCGTGAAGTGAAACACGATTTGTGCAAAGGGACCAAATCCCGGACTTAGTTGTGCTCGAACGGTATTTGTAGAAGGGCTGAAAGACAGGGAGAATCGGGGTGCCGCCGCTCTGTCTGCCACGACGACGCCTATGCAGGCACAGGCCACCACGGCACTTGCGCTTATGCGGGCCACGCGCTTGGATGTGGATTTGCGCGATTTTTTCCTGTTCATGCGAGGGCTGGCTGGTTGTGCCTGGAATTCCGTTTCCGGTTCAGTCGCCATAATGGCCCCTCCAATAGCTTTAAAGATACTATAGAAATGCATTTGTTGAAGTAGATGTATACGTCGCGCAACACTGGGATGTCTGTCGGATGGCGTCGAAGCATGGCCGGACCGGTCTTTCATTTATAGACGGAGGCCGGGCAGATTGTGTTTCACGGACGGTCGCAATGTATCCGAGGCGCTGTTGGGAGACTGGGCGGAGAAATTGGCGGGATTCGTGCTGGGGCTATTGAGTCTGTGAATATTGCTAGATGCAATTCTGCATCTTCTTAACAGCTGAACTCCCGCCAATTCGAAATCAAACAACCCAAAGTGACAAAATCATGACCACCATCAGCGTAACAAAGGCGTAGACCATGTACATATTAATCTTCCCGTGATGTAGCTTCGCCAGCAGGCTCGCAATGGCTTCAATTGCTGTATTGGAAGGATAGAAAATAAGGCGGTCGACAACATAGGACTCTCTTGTTTCCCGGCGAATGGCCTTGTGGAAGTTAGATGCCGACATCTCTTCCCGTTCAATCGGTTGCTCGGGCCGGAGAACAGCACGGAACACCAGTACAATGGGGTTGGAGAATCCTGTGGCTGTATAGTTGGCGTTTGCAGGTACATCGTGAACGCCACCTTGCCACGGACGGTTGTAGGTCCGGACACGCCGCCGCTTCACAAAACGCATGACGAGGTAGACGATTCCCAGTGTAATGGCTATGAAGGCAGCCAGGTACGAAGGCGAACTGGCGAATACCACATGGGCAGACGGCGTATTGCTCTGGTGGAGGAACACCAACCCAGGCGAGGGAAGGAAGCTGCGTCCGGTCTCAGCCCCCAAAGGCTGAAAGGATTCGGCCAGTGATGCACTCAAATGTTGAAGATTAAAGAAAGATGGTACCAGGCCGGACAGGTCACCGTTTCCTCCTAGGGACGACACCAGCGGTTGCAGTGCACTCACCACGTAAGTTGGAGTAACGCCCAATATCAAACATGTCGCCGCGAGCAGGCCCATTGCCCACTTGGGCCCAACGCCGATTTCTCTAGCGTTGTCGGCGGCATCTGAACGGCCGCGGCCTAGGAAAACCATGCCAAATAGTTTCAGAAAGGCTGTCACGGCCAGTCCTGCCGTCAAAGCAACGATGACACCACTTAGTGCGAAAATGACTTGTTCAAAGGAGTTGCTTATTTCTACACTTCGAAGGAGAGCTTGAATGATAAGCCATTCACTGACGAATCCGTTAAAGGGAGGGAGCGCAGAAATGGACATCGCACCTACAAGCATGACGCCAGATGTCCACGGCATTTTTTTGGCCAAACCACCCAGTCTGTCCATTTCCAGTTCTCCCGAGCCCACATCGATGGCTCCGGCACCCAAAAATAGCAGCGTCTTGTATACGGAGTGGTTCAGAATTTGGTAAAAGGCTGCAATGCCTGCAATGAAAGCCGCATTCGGCATGTGCGCGGCGCGAAAAGCGAACATTGAGCCGAGTGCAATGGTTATCAGGCCCATGTTCTCAATTGAACTGTGGGCCAGCATTCGTTTCAGGTGGTTTTCCGTACTGGCATAGAGAATGCCTATAATCGCGGTTAAGCTGCCAATGACCACCACCAGAAGGCCTTCCGCCGGTCTGGTTATGGGATGAAGCGCACCGTTGATGAGGACGATGCCGTAGATTCCAAGATTCAGTATGATGGCTGACAACATGGCGGAAAAGTTAGCAGGGGCAGCAGGGTGCGCCCGTGGCAACCAACTCATGCTTGGAAACAGTCCCGCCTTGACGCCAAAACCGAAAAAGGAACAGAGCATAATCGTCCAGCCAACTATGGCGGACATGTGCTGGGATGCGGTTCCGCTGATGATTGCAAAATTGATGCTGTGCGACACAACTACAAGGGGTAACCAAGCACCTAGCGCTACCAAAAATCCGGCTTCACTAGCACCCAGCATAATGTAACCTGCACGGGTGTGACTATCGTGCAAATGCTCAAAATTGACGGCCAGATAACTGGCAATTGACATTATTTCCCACATTATTAGAAACGTGATGACATCCCGTGCAAGGTAGGTCAGAACAATAGCCATCGTAAGTCCGTGAAAAATGGCGGCAAAGATGCGCATATTATAGCTCCGTTCCAGCCGCTGCAAGTAACATGGTGAGTACAGGGCCACCGGCAACAGGACTAGTCCCGTTACGATGAGAAAATACGCAGAGAGGTGACCCTCACCGATAACCACCTGTCCCCAACCGCTGAGTCTCCACAGGTGCAAGGCCCAGGGTTGACCAAACAGGGATTGTACGCCACTCCATAGAAGTGACAGTGCGGCCAGGGATTGCAACGTGCTGCTGGTATGGGTCACCCAATTGCGAGGGACTACTGCTATCAGGACAAGTGCCAACACGGACACAGACAAGAACACGAGGACTCCTAGCATTTTCACCCTACCTTTCCCGGTCACTGGCTAAACGAACCCCCATAACCTGCCGCAGCCCGTCGAGAATTGCCAGGGGTGGGGGAGGACACCCAGAGATTTCCACGTCAACGGGAATCACGTTGGAGACCGGGCCAACAACCGAGAAACTGGAAGCAAACAATCCCCCGGAAAGGGCGCAGGCCCCAACAGCCAGCACTCGCTTTGGCGTTGGCATCGCTTCATATGCTTCCTCAAGAGCCGTCTTCATGGCAATTGTCACGGGACCAACAACCATCAGCACATCTGCTTCACGCGGCGTGGGTGTAATGGAAATGCCGAAGCGATGAAAGCTGTAGACTGGACTCGATAACTGGTGAATTTCGTTAAGGCATGCACCACAATTTCCGGCATCAATGACTCGGATATGCAGTGAATGCCGAAACGCATGTGGAAAACGGTGGGTGTTCAATTTCGCCCAATGAAAGTCTTCATCCCACTCCATCGGAGGGGTGTGTTGCCGACAAAGCTGGCACCGGATGCAGCGAGCCTCATCCACCCGGATCCAGTTATCTTTCTCCACCAGTGCGCCAGTTGGACAAAGTTTCAACAAAGAAGCACTATGCACCTTGGTCGCACGGGGACGGCCAGGGGAAATCCCCTGATTGGGAGATTCATCTTTCAGTGTCAGTGATGTTTTCATTCCCTTACGGGACCAGAGCATTCAACATTCCTCCATCCACTCTAGGGAGTGACAAGCAGTTGCTCTACCTGTCCAAATCCGCCACGGATAGTCCAAAAGTCGCCAGAATGATAGGAAAATCTTGGAACGTAAAATGTCGGATTGCGTCGGGAAAGGCATGCCAATTTACCAAACCCGGCGTGATGATACGGCAACTTTTTACAGTTCCGTCTGGCCGTATTCCAACGTTATAAAAGATAGCTCCGTTAGGTCCCTCTACTGCGCCGAAGGCCATACCGGAACGAAAGGTGGCACTGCGCGAGACAGCGTCCACGTTACTGAAGTCCTGTGGAATCTGTTTCATGAGTCCAGCGGACTGGAGAATCTCATCAAATAGTTGACGAAATCGCGCGTATCCATCGCCTTCATTCTGCGTGGGTACGTCGAATTTCAGGTGCCTGTAGGCGCCGTAGGTCTGCCACTTTCGCAAGTCCCGCTGGAGACCGGAAGCCCTGGCAACGGGGCCCACTAGTCCATGGTCAAGCGCCAGTTGCTTCGTCAACATTCCCACGGATTCCAATCTGTCCAGAAAGCTGTTGTCGAAGGTCAGGTTCTTTATTAACATCTCGCACTTCGATACAGTCTCATCTACTCGTGCACAGATACCCTCTAAATCAGATGCCGACCAGTCACGGGATAACCCCCCGAGCCGTAGTAACCCAAATAAATACCGATGTCCACCGTATATGGCACCCAGCTGTAGAAGATCCTCTTCCAATGCGTGCATCAGGTTTGCCGGTACAGACAGACCTGTGGATTCCAAAATGCGAGCTAAAGTCCTAACGTGGAGGCGGATCCGTTCGAACTCCGCCCAAAACACGCGTAAACGTTGTGCCCTGGCGGAAATGGGAAGGTCCGACAGCCGTTCGAGCGCCTGCGCAAGAGCCCAAGCGTGGGCAAAAGCAGCATGACCATTGATGCGTTCGGCCAGCAACAGGGCTACGGTGAAAGATTTGCCCTCCAGAAGTTTCTCTATGGCACGATACTTGTAGAAGGGACGAATGTGGGCAAAGATAATTTCTTCACCCACCGTCTCCAGAAAGAATTGAATAGACTCCTCACTGCCGGAAAAAATGGGACCTACAGTCATAACAAACGATCCCGATGCTTTCACAATTTGCGGCGTAACTGTTTCCGCAGCGGCCTTCTCATTTCCCAAAATGTGAATAATATCCCTTGCCATGGGGGCGAGCCCTTCGGGCCACTGTTCGTCGTGGAGGACAAAATTCCCGAGTTGGGGGTGCCCCTTGAAACTCAGGTTGAATAAATCTTCCATTTCACGCTCTTGCCAGTCAGCAGCAAACAGAATATCGCTGATGGTCGGAATGGACTGCTCGTGGTTATGCACTTCAATTCCAACCAGTACGCCGTTGTCTGAGTAGAACACGTACAGGAGGTGGAATCCGTCGCCCGCATCATCCCGCTCTGGTACGATGCCTGCAAAGGCCCAGTGGATATCGCCACAGAGTATTTGGACAATGTTTCTAAGTTCCTCCGACGACGCTGGAACACGGAGCCAATGGCCGCTGGTTCCTTCACCGCGCACTCGTTGCTGTGTAATTAGTTTCAGCCAATTTTCCATTTTGTCTGTCATCCGGTTACCTCCTTAAGGCTACAGTGGCAAGAGTTAACCAGTGATGAATGGAGCCAGGGAAGTACACACCCAGTACCAGTACCGGGATCCAACTCAAAATCAGTGAGGCGGTCACCGTACGTGGCAGTTTCACACGTGCGTGCGTTGGTTTTCCGAAGACCATGTGGTTCAGATGGCGCAGTATAGCAATAAAAGCCAGAGTCAGAAAGGCCAGCAGAAGAACAAGGACAAAGATTCGGGACGCGGTCAGCGAGGCCTTGAAAATGGAGAGTTCACTGAGAAAAAGGGCAAACGGTGGTGCGCCGCCAATGGCCAGGCCACTGAACAACAGGCTCGTGCCCGCAATGGGGGAGATGCGAATCAAGCCACGCACGTTGGCGATGTTCAGTGTTGATGTGACCAGGAGTACGGCCCCTGCACTGTAAAAGGTGAGAGATTTGGTCAGAGCGTGGGTCATCAGTTGGCACAGCAACGCATAGTTGCTGCCCGCGCCCAAGCCTAGAGCCACCAGCAGAATGCCCATTTGTTCAACCGTGGAAAAGGCAAACAGTCGCTTGTAGTCTTTCACCTGAATCATCAGGAAGGCAGACGTAGCCACGGAAATCAAGCCGAAGATGAGTGCCCAGCGTTCCGCGAAGCCACCTGGAATTACCAAAAATGCCGGCCATAGTCGCATAATGACGTATAGAATTGTACTGACTTCAATTCCTGACAGAAGTGCGCAGACCGCGCTGGGAGCCTGGGAGTGGGCATCAGGCAGCCACGTGTGCATCGGTACTATCCCGACTTTGGTTCCAAAACCAATGAAAATGAAGACAAAGGCCAGTTTCAGAAGAGACACAGACATATGGGGAGAGGCACTGGCGACGGTTGCCCAGGTATCCACGTCCACATGTTGTTGGGTGACCCCCCAAATCAGCAGAAAAATGCCAAAGACTGCGACGGTGGCTCCCATAATCGTAATAACTGTATATTTCCACGCAGCTTCCAGGGCCTGTGGTGTGTTTTCAAAGCTCACCAGAAATACAGATAAAATTGTGGTAAGTTCGACGGCGACCCAGGTCAATGCTGGTTGCAGAAAAATGGGTACCATGAACAGAGAGGCAATGAAAAGGTTCAGATTCACGTAGTACCAGCGTTCACGGGGCCGACTGCGTGTCACTCGCTTCATGTAACCCCAGGAAAAGAGGGCTGCGGTCAAGGAAAGGAATCCCTGCAGCACCAGAATCAGCGAGGACAGACCATCTACTGCAATCCAGTTGGGGAAAACCAACATGGTCCCTTTTTCGTTGACCACACTCGCCACCCATACACTTAGGATAAGGGTCAACAGCCCTGCTGCCGTGGTCACTGTCCGGGTTACCGCTAGGCGTCGCGACAGCACTGCCACCAGTGAAGCTATTAGCGGGATGAGTGGAATCGCAATGACAGTCATTTGGATTCTCCTTCTTTGAGGGTGGTAAGTGCCCCCGTTTCCGTAGTTCCCACTTGCTGGACCAAAGCTCTGGTCAACAGCACCACAACGACAATCACCATAATGCCTTCAAGACCGGCCGCCAGCTCAATCAGGGCCGATGCCCTGGTAATGGCAATACCCGTATAGAAGGCGCCGTTGTCTATCATCATGAGTGCAAGGATTTGCGGCATGGCCTCCCGTCGTACAGTTAAGGTATAGACTCCAATAAGCAGGACATCCAGTCCCATCGCGAGGTTTTCTGATACTGCCGTACCGGAAGTGCCTACCAGAGGTTCCACAAAGAAATAGGAGAGCGCGGTAATCCCCAGGGCTATGAGCAAAGAAACAGGGGTGTTGACCACAAATTCCAGCTCTCGCCGACGGCGAACTTCTCGTCCGAGGGAGCGATTCAGTACCAGTGGGATAATCACTGTTTTAAAAGTGATGGTAATGAGTACGACCACTATCAACTCCGCCGAGTGTCGAACCCATATTAGGATGAAAGCGGAAGCGGCCAGCAATACGGACTGAACGACAAAAAGCCTCAGCACATTCTGGGTTTGTCGTGTGGTCATCATAACCACTGCAGACAGCAAGAACAGGGCGCCCACCAGACTGTTCATGCTGCTCAGTACCTGTTGCATCATCGGTGCACCTCACTTTACAAATGAAATGGTTGCACAATCATGGCAACGACTGCAGTGACGAATGCCACCCCTAAAAACTCAGGTATGCGAAACAGACGAAGCTTCGCAAGAGAGGTTTCAATTAGGGCAAGGAGGGCTACGAAGATAGTAAGCTTAATGAAAATTAACACTATCGCAGCAATTATGCTGAGTGGATTGAGGTGGGTGGCAAGACCCCATGGGGTCACGAGAACGTTGAGGAGAACAATGCTCAGAACCATAAACTTCATATGTCCGCCCCACTTGACCAAAGCCAAAGAGGATCCGGAAAACTCAAGTGTCTTCGATTCGTCAATCATGGCCAGCTCAAAATGACCGGACGGGTTATCTACCGGGATGCGACCGGTCTCCGCCAGAATAATCATGACGAAGGCAGCAATGATAAGAATATGAGTGGGTGAAAAGAAGCTGTTGACGGAAGAAACCCAGTGTGCTTGAACCACATAGGGGATGGTCGAGTTTGCCGCAAAGGAAACAGAGAAGAAGACAATGATAAAAATGGGTTCCACCAAGGTACTGACCATCCGCGTCCGGCTCGAACCCATAAAACCATAGGCTGTTCCGGCGTCCATAGCGGCAAGAGACAGGAAGAAGGCGCCAATGGTGAGAATGAAGCCGGCGGCAACCATGTCACCCATAAACGCCATGAACAAGGGGTAATCTGTCAATACGGGAATGAGTAAAGTCACCAGAATGGGGCAGATGAAGTAGACATAGGGTGCGAGTCGAAAGATCCATGAGGCATCCCTGGAAACCACTTCATCCTTGTGAAAAAGTTTGAAGAGGTCGTAGTAGGGCTGCCAAATACTTGGTCCGCGCTTTGCCTGAAGTCGCTCTTCAATTCGTGTGAGGATGCCTTTCAACAGGGGGGATACAGACACAACCATGGTTACTTGTAGCAGGTTCAGAACGATGTAGGCAGACACAAACATCCTCCTCCCACGTTCATTGGTTGGAGGAGAATCACCGAAGCCCTGCGCCACCGACGGAGTTGACAAACGCCAAAAAGGCAACACAAAAACACGGTAACTCCTCCGTAGAACATTGTAAAAGTATCCACAAGGGTAGGAGTCATTAGCCCGTGAGGCAAGTATTGTGAACTCCATCACATCGGTGCTATGAAGTTGTCATGGGCTTATTATAGGCAGAAGATTGGGTAAATGCAAGTGGGTCCATTCACAGGCCCAATTCACGGAGGCCGGCTCTTTTCGCATCGTGGCGATTAAGATATACTGACTTTGACATCAGTAGGGTGATGGAGCTCACCTGTAATCCACCCATTGGGATAATGGCTCCTGCAGGACACGTGTCGTGGCTGCAGGAGCTTTTTGCATCCGTGAGGAGCACACAGGTCTTTTCTTCGGCAGGTATTTGCTCCGCGACAGATTCGGGTTCCCTTGTTTGTGAAAGGAGGAGGATAGCATGGAATTCTCCGGAATTTTGTTTCCGACGGGTCATGAAGTACCCATGCTTACGACTATACCTCAGTGCTTTGCAGACTTGAATCTCAACCAGGTGGTGGCTGCGGTAACTCGAGGGAAGGAGCGTTACGGAATTGAATCTGTGTACTATACACCCTTGCACGATGAAGAAACGATTGAATATCGGCAGAAAATTATGCGTGATTTGGAAAATCCGTCTCTGATGGCGCTGGTGAAGTCCTTTGCTGGACAGATGCAGACGATTCGTGGGCAACTACAGCAAATGGCTGATTTCTATTACGTTTCTCAGGAAAAAGCCTGGTTTCTGGATACGGCAGAAGTGTACTGCAATGCGGTTCAATCACTGGCTGACGGACTGGATGGTGCAGACCTTCACTCTCAGGGGTTTATAAGCTTTCGTGCCTATTTGCTCTCGTATACTCAGTCCACCGTGTTTCAGAGCCTCTGCGAGAATGCCCAAGCTACCAAAGCGGTCTTGGCCGAGATTCGGTACTGCATTTACATTAAGGGAACTTCCATCACAGTGTTGAAATATGAGGATGAACCGGATTATAGCGCTGATGTTGAAGAGACCTTTGCGAGGTTTCAGCAAGGGGCGGTCAAGGACTATACCGTTCAGTTTTCGGACTGGATGTCTATGACCTATGTGGACGCGCAGATTGTGGAACACGTAAGGAAACTGTTTCCGAAGGAATTTGAACAACTGGACACGTTCCGGCGAAATCATCAGGCGTTTCTGGACGAAACCATTGGGATGTTCGACAACCAAATCCAATTTTACGTCGCCTATCTTGACTACATTTCAACACTGAGGGACAGTAATCTGCCCTTCTGCTATCCCACGGTGTCCAACAGCAAAGAGATTTGTGCCACTGAAACCTTTGATTTGGCGCTTGCCGACAGACTTGTCGGCGGCGGTGAATCCACTATCTGCAACGACTTTCACCTGAGTGGCGCAGAACGCATTTTCGTCATATCCGGACCCAATCAAGGCGGAAAGACCACTTTCGCCAGGATGTTTGGACAACTGCACTTTCTTGCCTCCCTGGGTTGTCCGGTGCCTGGTAGAAGCGCTCGGCTGTTTCTCTTCGACGACATCTACACGCATTTCGAACGCGAGGAACAGGTGGACGATGTTAACGGCAAGTTGAAAGACGACCTCCTGCGCATTCATGAAATTTTCGCTTCAGCAACGTCAGATTCCATTGTCCTCATTAACGAGATTTTCAGTTCGACATCTCTGGAAGACGCGATTTATCTGGGAAAACAAATGATAGAAACCCTCATCCACTTGGGGGTCCTCGCCGTCATTGTCACCTTCATCGACGAACTCTCTACCCTAGGTGAAGAGACTGTCAGCATGGCCAGCACGGTGTCGTCGGGCAACCTGAAATCACGCACCTACAAGATTGTGCGAAAACCCGCGGATGGCATCGCCTACGCCATCTCCATTGCCGAAAAATACAGGCTCACATACCATCAGTTAAAGGAGCGTCTCGTCAGATGAAGGTTCACCTGATGTATCCGAATGAGGACTTTCAGCTCAGTCGACCACTGCCAGGCAACCAGCAGGAATTGATGCAGGACCTGGAACTGAACACGTTGTTGGACGCCATGGCGCAGGGTGACAGCTTTCTTAGAGACATCGCACACGGTGCTCTTCTTGGGGGCACGGCTGCACTGGAAATTATCGTTTACCGGCAGGAAATTCTTCAGGATTTTCTGAAAATACCTGTCGTTGTGAGAGAGATATACAGAATTGTCTCCGAAACCATTGAAAGGCGTCGTGAACATTTTTTTGGCATCTTCACGTCCCATCCGTCGTCCATTGTGACGGAATCCGTCCACATGCTTGAAATGTTTATGGCCGCGCTCAAAGAACTGCGCGAAATTTCGGACAGGTACGCCACCCAAGCCACGTCCGCAGGGCTCACCGCTTTGTTCCAAGCCCTTCAAGGAGAGCTCTCCAACGATTATTTTGAAAGAGTTCAAGCACACTTCCAGAACCTGCAGAATGGAAGCGGACTTCTGATGCGTGTTCAGTTGGGGAAAGGGAACCGTGGAACGGGATATACGTTGGTGAAGCCTCGTAATGTGACCTGGCTAGGGCGTACCCTGGACAACCGCCTGCGCGGCTATACACTTCACGTCAATCCAAAGGACGAAGGGGGAGGAAAAATTCTCTCAGACATCCTCGATCGCGGTTTGAATATCGTGGCCAACGCATTGGCACAGTCAACCGATTATATTGTTGCGTTTTTCAACCAACTTAAAGTAGAAATGGCCTTTTACGCAGGCTGTCTAAATTTGTACGAGACGGCGACGACCATGGGCCATGTGCTTTGTTTTCCAGTCCCCGCCAAGGCCGGTGAGCGAACGTACAGCGCACACAGCTTGTACAACATCTGTCTGGCGTTGACTGTCCGTCAGCGGGTTGTGGGGAACGACGTGGAGGCCAAAGGCAAGGACTTGTGGATTATTACCGGCGCCAACCAGGGAGGGAAGTCCACGTTTCTAAAAGCCATAGGTGTGGCGCAATTGATGATGCAGTGCGGAATGTTCGTTCCGGCCGAGGCTTTGACTGCCCATACCTGCAGAGGGCTGTTCACGCATTTTCGCAGACAGGAAGATGCCAGCATGAGAAGTGGCAAGTTCGACGAGGAGTTGAACAGGATGAGTATCATTGCAGACGCCGTTCAGCAGAACTCCATGTTGCTTCTGAATGAGTCTTTTGCAGCCACCAACGAGCGGGAAGGCTCCGAAATTGCCCGTCAGGTCATCCGTGGCATGGTCGAACACGGCGTCAAGGTCCTATTTGTTACTCACCTGTATGACTACGCGCACCACATTTATGAGGACCGGCCGCAAAACGTCCTGTTTCTGCGAGCCGGCAGACAGGGCGGGGGAAGTCGGACGTACCGGATAGAACCTGGGGAACCCCTGTCCACCAGCTTTGGCAGAGACTTATACAATGAAATTTTGCACAGCAACACGGGGAGTGGTTCACGACATTCTCCGTTTGTAAACCCACATTGCGACTCCGTAAGCAAAGACCAGAATTCCTAAACACCATGCGAGTGAAATCCAAATGCTATTGCCGACAGGCTCACCGGCCAGCAAATATCGAATTGCATCGACAATTGAGTTGACAGGTTGGTTGTTGGCAAAAACACGAACGACGAGAGGCATATTTTTAGTGGGTACGAACGCCGAACTGATAAACGGAAGGAAGATAAGCGGATAGGAAAAGGCGCTTGCCCCATCAACCGATTTTGCTGATAGTCCGGCTATCACAGCCATCCAGGTTAAGGCTAGTATAAATAGCGCAAGGATGCCGGCTACGGCGAGCCAGGACAGCACCCCTGCTGGTGAACGAAAGCCCATCAACAACGCGACGAGAATGATAACGACAACGGAAATCGCATTGGATACCAGCGAGGTCAAAACGTGCCCCCACAGAATGGTTGAACGTCGAATGGGCATGGAGTGAAACCTCTCGAATATTCCCCGCTGTAAATCGATAAACAGGCGGTAAGCCGTGTAGGATATACCGCTAGCAATCGCCATCAGCAGGATACCAGGCAGCAAATAATTCACATAGTTATCCGTGCCTGATTGAATTGCGCCGCCGAACACGTAGACAAATAGAAGCATAAAGGCAATAGGCACGATGGTGACTGTGATGATGGTGTCCATGCTGCGGGATATGTGGCGCATGGAACGCCCAAACATAACGCCTATGTCGCTAAAAAAGTGTCTTGGCACCGCTTCCATTCAGTTTCCCTCCTTCTTGCCAACGATTGCGAGGAATATCTCTTCCAAGGTGGGCTGCTTTTCCACATACTCCACTTTTGCGGGAGGGAACAACTCTTTTAGCTCCGCGAGCGTACCGTTGGCAATAATCCTACCCTCGTGGAGAATTGCAATTCGATGTGCAAGCTGCTCAGCCTCTTCCAAATATTGCGTGGTTAAAAAGACTGTGGTACCACCGTCGGCAAGCTTTTTGACTATTTTCCACACCTCAAGGCGTGCCTCAGGGTCAAGCCCCGTCGTCGGTTCGTCGAGGAAAATGAGCCGCGGCATGCCTACAAGACTCATCGCGAGATCGAGCCTTCGACGCATGCCTCCCGAATAGGTAGACACTCTGCGGCCGCCAGCGTCGGTCAGCCCGAAGCGTTGCAGTAAGTCGTCTGCAACCTGCCGCGGATTCTTTACGTGTCGTAGTTTGCCCATCATGACGAGGTTTTCACGCCCTGTTAATATCTCGTCCACGGCCGCAAATTGCCCGGTCAGGCTAATTGACTGTCGAACAGATTCGGGCTTTAACGTAACATCAAACCCGTTTACGACAACGGTTCCGCTGTCTTGCTTAAGCAGAGTAGTAAGAATTTTGATAATTGTTGTCTTGCCCGCTCCATTGGAGCCCAGCATAGCAAAAATGCTGCCTTGTTTCACTTCGAAGCTTACATCCTTCAGGACATGAAGCTGTTTGTAGGATTTTTGCAGTCCTTTCACGTCAATGGCCAAGTCGTCCATATTTTCACTCCCTCATATGACCGTGACTTTCGACAAGTCGAGGACCCACAGGCCCTTCAGCGCAGCATAGGTCAGCTTATCCATCATCGCCCCGTCAAAGCAGACGGTTTTGAAGCCGCGGTAGGATTTGTTTGTCACGGAAAAAGGTAGAGTGAATGACACATTTCTGAGTGTCGCTCCCCGAAACGAAGCGTCGTTCAGCGCAGACTTGTCAAAGCTGACACCGTTGAAGGTCTGCCCATCAAAACAAAGCCCTCGCAAATCGGACGATTTGAAATCAACTCCGTTGAAGATGCAGTTCACGAAAGTTGCTGTTTTTAGATCGCTCTTGGTCAGCTTGACGTCGGTCAGTCTTGTATCCCTGAACTTCGCGTCCTTCAGCGTCGACACGTTCATTTTGGTGCGTACAAGAATGGATTTACAGAAGCTCGCACCCGCGAGGTCCGTTGCGTAAAAGTCGCAATCTGTCAGATTGGCTCCGTCGAAATTGGCTTCACGTGCGTTGCTTACAGTAAAAGAACTGCCGGTCAGGTCAGCGCCGGAGAAGTCTGCCTTACTCAGTGCGCTTGCTTTAAATGTTCCTTTGTGTAAAGTGACGCCGGCGAAATCACTGTCTTTTAAATTGGTCGCTGTCAGGTTTATGCGTACCTGGCGCTCCAGGGAGCGAGAGAGGTTGGCGACTTCTTGAACGGTTTGCTCAATGTCGCCAATGCTGTCAATGGTCATTTCCAGAGCCGTTTCATCGTCTTTGCCCTCGGCTTTGAGTTCATGAAACCGTTCCTGCAAATCACTGAGCAGGTCAGCTTTGAGTTCGCTGACGCTTGTTATCCCATCGTATGGTGCAAATACGTCGTTCACATACATCGTCAATTTTTCATTCATAGCATCAAATCTCCTTACAATAAGGTGTCGAGCACGCGTTTTGCGTGCTCCCAATTGCTTTTATTACTGGAGTAGGTGGACTTCCCTTTTTCCGTAATCCGAAAATACTTGCGTCGTCCGCCCTGAGATTCGTCGCCCCAATACCACTCAATGTCGCCTTCCGCTTCAAGCCGCCGAACACTGGAGTACATCGTAGCTTCCTTTAATTCATACTCACCACCTGAACGCTCAGCAATCAGCTTGACAATTTCGTAGCCATATCTATCGGCCTCGGACAAGAGTCGCAAAATCATGGTGTCGGTGTGTCCTCGCAGTGGGTCGGATGTGATTTTGTTCTGACTCATAATGTCACCTCACACTACCACCGTACATCATATTACCATGATGATCAAGGTAGTTTATAAATCGGTGTACAGCAAAAGCCGTGGTTTGGCCTCAAGTTACAAATTTGAGCGACACATTGGGGGTGGCGGTGCAGTCCGAGATTCGTGTGGGAGGGCTATGATAAAGCTGCCTTTAACAATAGACGTCTTAACGTTGGGTGTTCTGTTGGTGTGGGAGTAACAACAGGGGATTAGCGACTTACAGGGCACTGAAACATGCAGAGTACAAAGTGGCGTACCATAAATGTTGAACGCCACTTTCTTGCTGTTACACTGGAATTTGGTGTTGCTCAGCGATGAAGCACAATGCATCTTCAGGTACTATTTGAGGTCTTACACCTCTGCAGTAATCCCATTGCATTGGATCCGAGGCTTTTTCAATTTGTAGGACTATCTGCGCCATTTCATGTGGCTCTTTGGGTGAAAGACTCTGGTGTTGGTCCGGACGACTTGGTTTGAGCGGGAGATGGAGAAAGACTCGCCATCAGAACTCAGAGCAGATGGAACAGCCTCCATTTGTCCCCTTGCGTTGATCATGGCCAGTGGGGTGACCGTGAAAGAGGGGGCGTTGATTGGCAGACTGTTTGCTTCTGCACCGGAGAATGTCACCGTGCCCGTATTTGCAAAGGAATAGAGATTCCCGTTGGCATCCGATGGATCTTCGCTAATCCACTCTGCGGAGCTGCCTATCCCTTTTGCGTAATCATTCGTCAGCGTAACGGAAATAGACTTCGTGAGGGTTTTTCCACTAGGTTCCGTTACATCAAAGGATAGTGTAAAATCTGTGCCATCTGTGGTTTCAATATTAGCCCTTATCTGTGAGCCAACTGGGACAGCCGCTACATTCTGAGCGCTCTGAGGCAACTGTTCCCAGAACAGTTCCGCCGTCTTGCTGTTTCCCTGCTCGATTGTACCCATTTGTAACAAATCTCCAGATGTGACTCCGCCCAGCCCAATCCACTCTCCTGCAAGTGATAGTCTTCCCCAGGGTTGGGATGAGTTCAATCTTGGCACCGACCAAGTGCCCGTAATACTGGTGAGAGAAGCCGAGGCAGACGATACTACGTATCCAGACCAATTTTCAGATTCCTCTGTACCAGTGGGCAAGGAGACAGACCTCGCTGCATCCGGAGATTTTTTCACCTTGGTTCTGGCGACTTTGGACGACAATTTGCTGGTTGCCTTTGCCGACTTCTTCGAAGCGTGAAGAACTGTTATAGCCTTGGCAGAATGGGTTGATTTCAGAGGGTGCTTAACCGCCGAAAGATAGACTGGCGTGACTGGCGCATTATACATTGTTTGCGCAAAAACCGGAGCAGCGGGTGCGAAGGCGAAAACCGTGAGTGTAGCCACAGGTATACTAATTAGTGCCCTTTTCAAGCCCACCAATCCTTTCTAATAGCTCTACCATGATAATAGGAAAGATTCGCATTGAAATGCAAGAGGATTTCGGGGTGGGGATTTTTGCATGCGTCCTATATTCGCAGCAAAACCCAGAACATTGACTCAAATATTAGTACAGGTTGCGCTTCAACTCCTCCGGACGGATTGTGCGTGAGCATCAATGTTGGAACGCAGTTCCGCAACTGTCGGAATGCTAATGAAGCGCGCTTCGTCACGCCAGAATCGAAGGGAGCCAGTCCCACGCATTGGGGAACTGGCTCCTTATCATCACCAGGTCAATACCTGGCATTTCATTGGCAATGGAATCGCACTTCATTTTACTCAGTGGAAACCTTGCGGGAACTCAACTGCGCAGCTGCCATACCAGGGCTATGGTGCTGTCGCTCAGGCCGCCCACCTTACGCTTCGCGCACAAAATTGCGCAGCACCGTCTGGAGAATGCCACCGTTGCGGTAGTAGTCAATTTCGACCTTGCTATCCAGTCGCATGGCTGTGGCAAAGGTGTCCGTTGAGCCATCCTTGCGGGTGACTTTTACATCCAGGTCCTGTCCAGGTTTCAGTTCGCCGCCTAGCCCTACAATGTCGAAGGTCTCTGTTCCGTCAAAGTTCATGGACTTCCAACTGTTGCCGTCCTTAAACTGTAGCGGCAGAACACCCATTCCGACGAGGTTGCTGCGGTGAATCCGTTCGAAGCTTTCCGCGATGACCGCTTTGACGCCCAGTAACGTGGTGCCCTTGGCCGCCCAGTCGCGGGAGCTGCCCGTTCCGTATTCCTTGCCGGCCAGAACCACGAGGGACTGCTCGTCTGCCTGGTACTTCATGGACGCGTCGTAGATGGGCATCACTTCGCCTGTGGGTAGGTATTTGGTGAAGCCACCTTCAGTTCCAGGGGCAACCTGATTGCGGATCCGGATGTTGGCGAAAGTGCCGCGCATCATCACTTCGTGGTTACCCCGACGCGATCCATAGGAGTTGAAGTCCACGGGATTCACTCCGTGGCCGGTCAAATACTTGCCGGCGGGGCTGGTGGGTTCAATATTCCCGGCGGGGGAGATGTGGTCCGTTGTGACGGAGTCTCCCAGCAGCGCCAAGACATGTGCGTCGTGAATATCCTGGGTCTGTGGCACATCCTTCGTCAGTCCCACGAAGAACGGAGGCTCCTGAATATACGTGGAGGCTTCATCCCATTCGTACAGTTCCCCTTCCGGGGTCGTCAGTTGATTCCAGCGTTCATTGCTTTGGAACACGCCCTCGTACTTCTCCTTGAACAGTTCCGGCGTAATAACCCGGGCAATGGTGTCGGCGACTTCCTTGGAAGATGGCCACAGGTCCTTCAAATACACCGGGTTGCCGTTGCTGTCTGTGCCTAGGGGCTCCGTTGTCAGGTCAATGTCTACCGTTCCGGCCAATGCGTAGGCCACCACCAAGGGCGGCGAAGCCAGGTAGTTGGCTCGCACCAGGGAGTGAATTCGGCCCTCAAAGTTCCGGTTACCGGAAAGGACTGCGGACACCAGCAGGTCGTTGTCCTGCACCGCCTTGCCCACTTCTTCCGGCAGCGGGCCGGAGTTGCCGATGCAGGTGGTACAGCCGTAGCCCACAATGTCAAAGCCCAGTTGCGACAGCGAGTCCATCAAGCCCGCTTTGGTCAGGTAATCGGTGACGACTTTCGATCCCGGAGCCAGACTGGTCTTCACGTAGCTCTGCGTTTTCAGCCCGAGCTCAGCGGCCTTTTTGGCTACCAGTCCAGCGCCTACCATCACGGAGGGATTGGAAGTGTTAGTGCAACTGGTGATAGCCGCAATCACCACAGCGCCGGGTTTCATGGCCGATTCGCCGCCCCCAGGGTGTTGGACGGAGACTTCCTGATTGCGTTTCGCTCCGGTCAGGCCAAACCCGCCTTTGTCGACGGATTTTTCGGCCAAATTTTCAAAGGTCTGCTTCATCTCCGTGAGCAAAATCTTGTCCTGGGGACGTTTGGGGCCTGCCATGCTGGGCACCACATCCGAGAGGTTGAGTTCCAATGTATCCGTAAAGACGGGGTCTTCCGTGTCATCAGTGCGGAAGATTCCCTGCTCAGTGCAGTAGGCCTTCACCAGTTGAATCAGTTCTTCACTGCGCCCTGTGTTGCGAAGGTAGTTCAGGGTCTCTTCGTCAACGGGGAAGAAGCCCATAGTTGCGCCGTATTCAGGAGCCATGTTGGCTACTGTGGCCCTGTCTGCCAGGCTGATGCTGCCAAGTCCCGATCCGTAGAATTCCACAAACTTCCCAACCACGCCCTTCTTGCGCAGCATGTTGGTCACGGTAAGTGCCAAATCTGTGGCCGTGGCGCCTTCGGCCAGTTTGCCTGTCAGCTTGAAGCCAATGACTTCCGGCATCAGCTGGTATAGGGGTTGTCCCAGCATGCAGGCTTCAGCTTCAATGCCGCCGACGCCCCAGCCCAGTACACCGGTGCCGTTAATCATGGTGGTGTGTGAATCGGTTCCAACCAGAGTATCCGGGAAGACAACGGTTTCACCGTTGATATCTCGCTCCACAACGACGGTTGCCAGATACTCCAGATTCACCTGGTGGACAATGCCCGTTCCAGGCGGCACAATGCGGAAGTTGTCAAAGGCTTTTTGCGCCCAGTGCAGGAAGCGGTAGCGTTCTTCGTTGCGCTCAAACTCGCGGTTAATGTTAAATTCAAGGGCCGCTTTCGATGCGAAGGCATCCACTTGAACCGAGTGGTCAATAACGAGATCGACCGGAATCAGTGGGTTAATTCGCTTCGGATTGCCGCCCAGCCGCTCCATGGCTGACCGTAGCGCGGCCAGGTCAACAACGGCCGGCACTCCCGTGAAGTCCTGCAGTACAATGCGCGCTGGTTTAAACGGGATCTCGGATTTTTCCGGCGACGCAGCGTTCCAGTTGGCGAGCTTCTTGACATGTTCCTCTTCAACCGCGTGGCCGTCCACTTGCCGCAAGACGGCTTCCAGCAGAATTTTGATGGAAAATGGCAGCTTCGATACATTAGCCAGACCGCCATCCTGCAGGGTCTGCAGTCGATAGTAGGCGTATTTTTTGCCGTTTACCCATAGGCTCTGCTTGGCTCCAAATGTGTCCTGGGTCATATCCTCCACTCCTTTAGCATGGTGTAATACCCGTGTGTAAATTCCGATAGTTCCTTCCTGCACTCTCATTTTCGCAAAACCTGAAAGTGTCTGTCGAACGCAAATCTAAAACTTCGATGGCTCGATAGCATTTCTTAATAGAGGATTACGGGCGAAGCGGTGGAGGTGTGTGAAAAGTCGAAAATATGAAAGCGTTCTTTGCCACTTTACTCCCATTGTACCGAATTTGGCAAGAAAATTCAGGGTTTTGTAGCCGCTTTCAAACGGCTGAATGTGCCTCGCCGTCTGATTCGACGGGACTGCCGCCAAGGCCAGACCGGTTGCCAATTCTGTCCGCGCTTTCCAAATTGTATTGGAGCAAGGGTGGAGAAAATGCTATGCTAGAAGACAATCTAACGTGGGAGGAAAGATGGCGATGGTGAAAAGAATTGCAGTGATATTGAGCATGCTCATCACCGTCTTCATCGGTTTTGGGCTCATTATTCCGGTGCTGCCGTTAATGGCGACAGCGGGTGGTGCTCACGCATACAACGTTGGCCTCATGTTATCTGTCTACTCTGTCATTGCCTTTTTCATGTCGCCCTGGTGGGGTAGACTGTCCGACAGAATTGGCAGAAAACCGGTTTTAATCGTAGGACTGGTTGGCTTTGCCGTCAGTTTTGCAATTTTTGGCCTGGCCAAGGACATGCTCTGGCTAATGTACGTGGCGCGGATTATTGGCGGAGGCTTTTCCGGGGCCGTGACGGCAACGGCCATGGCCTATATTGCCGACGTCACCAATATGGAAAATAGAACCAAAGGAATGGCCTTTGCAGGCGCCTCCATCGGTATGGGTTTTGTCATTGGTCCTGGTGTAGGCGGAGTTTTGGGGAATGTCAACATCACCTATCCCTTTTTCGCCGCGGCGGCACTGGCAATTGTGAATGCTGTCTGGGGCGCCATTGCACTTCGCGAACCGCTGACTGCGGAGCAAAGGCAGCAACGGCACGAAAATGAGCCGAAGCAGTCGCGCTGGACAGCCTTTGCGGGTCCGCTCAAATTTCTCTATATGGTAGACTTTGTGGCGCAATTCAGTATTGCGACCTTGGAAGGCGTCTTTCAGTTGTTCGAGATGAACAGAATCGGAGCCAGCAGTCTGGAAATTGGCATGATGTTCTTTGTCTCTGGCATTGTCGGTGCACTAGTGCAGGGAGGGATTGTACAGCGCTATGTGACACACGGCCGGGAAGTGTCTGCCATGTACATAGGTCTGGTCATTTCAGGCATTGGCATGCTTCTGATTCTGTGGTCCCACAACTTCTGGACGGCAACGGTTTTCATGACTATCTTTGGCGCCAGCAACACGGTCATCAAACCGACGCTGACCTCCTTGATTACCAAAGAAACCACGGTTGGGCAGGGGATGGCCAACGGCTTGCTGTCGTCCATGGATAGCCTGGCGCGCATTATTGGACCCACCCTCGCTACGCTCTTGTTTGAGATCCATCATGACATCCCGTTTCTGTTCACCGGTGTCGTTATCTTCGTAACGGTGCTTCTGGTAAGAGGCTATCAACGGGAATCTCACACGCACCTGGTGCAGCAGGAGGTTTGAGAGGGTTTTCCTGCACACAGCAATGCAACGTATGGTCTCGCTAGCAAGAGGCTGCACACTGGGAAACGCCTGGGTGCAGCCTTTAGCTTCCGTTTCCTGCATTGGCTCAAACATCCTTGTCGTCGATTCGTGTCATAATCTATGATGTAGTAGAGAAGAAGTGCAATTTGCCGAATCGTTGCCAAAGGTCTGTAGAAAATGAGAGAGAAAGAAGGAATCCCTATGGCAGCTGCGTGGCCAGCCATCATCGTTTTCATTTTATGCGTTGTGTTCAGCTACATGGTGGGCAGGCAGTACTTCAACAACCACCGTTTGAACAATCTCTTCTGGTTTGTCTCGCTGATATTGGCCGCTCTCGCCTCTCTTTTCTATGCTGTTTCGGCTCTGTCCAATCCTCACTCGGCGGCGGCATTCGCTCTTTACTATGTATTTGGCGCCATGTGGATGCCTGCGGTCATGGGCCTCGGCAGCATTGGCCTTCTAGCCAGCCGGAAAGTAACATGGATTTTTGCCGCTGCTGTGTTCATTCTAGGGGCTGTGGGTACGGTCTTCCTGGCGGCGGCATCCATCAATGCCGGACAGTTGGCTAACCTCGACGGCGGTGCGGGGACCGGTATTATTACGACTGGCATCTGGTTGCCCTTTTTGATTGTACTGAACAGCTTTGGCGCCGCAGCCGTTATCATTGTTGCGCTGCTGTCCGCCTGGAAGACGGGCCGGCGTCAGACGTCTACCCGTTTTCTCTACGGGAACATCTGGATTGCCGTGGGCGTCATTGTCATTTCCGCCGCGGGTAGCGCTGCTCGCCTGGGCCTGCCGCAGATGTTCTGGATTACCATGCTCATAGGTTGGATTATCACCTTTGTTGGGTATCGCATGTTGTCGCCGGCATCCGTCTTCACGCCGGTATCGGTCACGGCTTCCAAAGCTCACGGTTAACCCTGCGCGTACAAAGGTATCGCCCGCAAGCCGGGGCTGGTGAGGTAACGCAAGCGCTCACCGTGTGCACCATGGCACCGCACCCTCCTTCAGAAAACGGACGGTGCGGTGTTTTGGCGCGCCTGATTAGCGCGCCGGATGGCTCACCTGATTCCATACCTAGCGCCGATGCCCCTTTTGCCGCTGCTGGATGGAAAGCTGCTTCCATTTGGCACGTTCAGCCAACTGTTGGCGTTCGTCTTCCTTGCGAGCCACATAGGCCAACTCGCGCTGCAGTTTTCGGTAGCTTGCCAGCCGTTGTTCTGAGAGTCTCCCGGTTGTAATCGCTTCTTGAACACGGCAACCAGGCTCCGCCTCATGCTGGCAGTCGCGAAATCTGCAGGTTTCAGCCAAGGCTGCAATGTCGGCAAAAGTTTCTGCCAGACTCGCTTCCGCGCCGTCATTGTCCAGCATTTGTAACTCCCGCATCCCTGGCGTGTCAATCACCAGTCCGCCGGAATGCAAGGCAAATAGGGTGCGGGCAGTGGTGGTATGGCGGCCTCGTTCATCTGCCGTTCTCACATCGCTGACTCTCTGTAGCTTTTCATTGGCGAAGTGATTGAGGAGGGAGGACTTACCCACACCAGATGAACCTAGCAGAGCAACCGTCTGGCCTGTCTGGAGGTAGGGTTTCAGCGCTTCTAGGCCGACTTGGCTCACCACGCTGACACTGTGAACCGGGACGCTTGGAGCGATGGCGGCCACGGCAAGCTCCCTGACCGCACTATCCTCACATAAATCCGCTTTGGTCAGCACAATCACAGGGTTTGCTCCACTCTCCCACGCCATAGTTAGATAACGTTCCAGTCGGCGCAGGTTAAAGTCGTGGTTCAGCGCCATGACAAGAAACACTGTGTCAACGTTTGCCGCGACAATTTGTTCATCTGTGATGAAACCGGCAACCTTGCGAGCAAATTTGCTGAACCTGGGAAGCACCTGGTGAATGGTAGCTTTTCCTTCATCCGCTCGGCAGGACACGCCCACAAAGTCTCCTACCGCTGGAAAGTCGCCTCGGGATGTGGCGGCAAACCGAAGTTTTCCAGAGACCTCAGCAGAAAAGACCCCTGCCTCCGTCCAGACGGTGTAGGCCTCGCGTTGTTCCTGAATAACGCGTCCCAACTCATAACCGTCTTCTCTGTAGGGTGCAAAGCTGCGCGCTCGGGCCTCTGTCCAGCCCATAGCCGCAAGGGTAGTGGGGATATAACTCAATCCGGATTCCTCCTTGGCATATTTTACCTAATGGAGCCACAGGAGAATCCAGAGTTCAGCACATAAACGTATCCGTGGAATTATCGAAGAATTTGCGAGGATAGGTTCATTGCATGACTAGACCCTGTGGCTGGACGCCAACAACCCTCCAAGTCTGTGCCCATGTCATAAAACACCACTCCTTCCAAGGTCATGTGAGGCTATTTTAGCAGTGACAGCTCATTCCGGCAAGATTCCCAGCAGGGAAAAAAGGGACGTGAGTCCTGTGGACTTTCACGCCCCGTGCTGGATAGAGTATTGTGAGCGGCTTCTCAGGTCAAAGCCGTCTTAGGCCAAGGTTACTTCCTTGCAGAGGTAGACGTCCTGAATGGCGTTAAGCAGTTTCACACCTTCGCCCATGGGACGCTGGAACGCTTTGCGCCCGGAAATGAGGCCCATGCCGCCGGCGCGCTTGTTGATGACGGCGGTGCGCACGGCTTCTGCAAAGTCGTTGGATCCGGAAGCTCCACCGGAGTTAATGAGGCCAATTTTGCCCATATAGTTGTTGGCTACCTGGTAGCGGGCCAAGTCGATGGGGTGATTGCTTGCCAACTCAGTGTACATCCTTTCGTCCAGCTTGCCGTAGCTGCTGTTGCCCATGTTCAGAGCTTTGTAACCCCCGTTGGTTTCAGGCAACTTCTGCTTGATGATATCCGCTTCGATGGTGACACCCAGGTGATTGGCCTGGCCTGTCAGGTCTGCGGCGGTGTGGTAGTCTACACCGTCTTTCTTGAACTCCGGATTGCGCAGGTAGCACCAGAGGATAGTGAACATGCCCAGGCTGTGGGCCTCTTCGAAAGCGGCTGCAACCTCCTGAATTTGTCTGGTGGATTCGTCCGATCCGAAGTAAATGGTGGCGCCAATGCCGGCCGCGCCCAGGTTCCAGGCTTCCTGTACGCTGCTGAACATAATTTGATCGAACTTATTGGGAAATGTCAGTAGCTCGTTGTGGTTAATCTTTACGATGTACGGAATCTTGTGGGCGTACTTTCTGGATGTCAAAGCCAGGACGCCCAGGGTGGACGCGACACCGTTACAGCCGCCTTCAATGGCCAGTTTCACAATATTTTCCGGATCGAAATAGGCAGGGTTCTTGGCAAAGGAGGCACCGGCAGAGTGTTCAATACCCTGGTCCACCGGCAGGATGGAAACGTAGCCGGTATCCGCCAGGCGGCCGTGGGAAAACAACGATTGCAGGTTGCGCAAAACAGGGTTGATGCGGTTCGATGAAGCCATGACATCGTCAATGTACGTTGGAGATGGTGCGGTAATGGTGGCCTTTGGAATGGTAAGGGACGTGTGGTTCAGCAGGTCTTCCGCGTCTGAACCTAGGTACGATGTGATTTCCTCAATCATGACATCGACACTCCTTGTGATATGTTTGTCGTCTCTTTCAACGGTTACCACTTTGTACTTTACCAAATCGCAGTGAAAATAGGAATTGAAACGGACCAACAGCTTTTCCGTCAAAGCACAGGTCGCTCATGTATAATAAGAGCGAACAGAGCCCGGAGATTCAGTTTGCGCCCAGTTCGTGGAGAATATCCGGTTTTGGAGGCGAAACCATGTTTCATCGTAAAGATACCCGCCCGGTTCGCGTCGGCGATGTTGTCATTGGCGGTGCAGACAAGGTTGTCTTGCAGAGCATGACCACGACCAAAACGGCCAATGTTCAGGCAACAGTTGCAGAAATTCTGCGGCTGGAAGAGGCCGGTTGTGAAATTGTTCGCGTCACCGTGAACAATGATGAGGCCGCGGAAGCCATCAAGGAGATTAAGAGGCAAATCCACATTCCTCTGGTGGCCGATATTCACTTTGACTACCGTCTGGCACTGAAGGCCATTGAGAACGGCATTGACAAAGTACGGATTAACCCCGGAAACATCGGCAAGCGTGAGCGCGTTGAAGCCGTGGTGGAAGCGTGCCGCCGGCGGGGCATTCCAATTCGCATCGGTGTGAATTCGGGATCGATTGAGAAACACATTCTCGAGAAATACGGCTACCCCACGGCACAAGGGATGCTTGAGAGTGCCCTGCACCACATTTCCATTCTGGAGGAACTGGATTTTCATGACATTATTGTCTCCATGAAAGCCTCCAATGTTCCTCTGGCGATTGAGGCCTACAAACTGGCGGCGGAAAGTTTTAACTACCCTCTGCACCTGGGCATCACGGAATCGGGAACGTTGTACAGTGGCACCATCAAGAGTTCAGCCGGTCTGGGGACGCTGTTGTCCATGGGCCTGGGTAGCACCATGCGAATTTCTTTAAGTGCCGATTCGGTGGAGGAAATCAAAGTGGGTCGAGAGTTGCTGAAAACCTTTCACCTGATATCCAACGCTCCGACTTTGGTATCCTGCCCCACCTGTGGACGGATTGACATTGACCTCATCAGCGTAGCCAACGAGGTGGAGGCGTACTTGGCCAACATCAAGGCGCCCATTAAGGTATCCGTCTTGGGTTGTGCTGTGAACGGCCCTGGAGAGGCACGGGAAGCGGATATTGGCATTGCTGGTGCCCGGGGCGAGGGGTTGCTGTTTCGCAAGGGTAAAGTCGTTCGCAAGGTCCCGGAAGACCAGTTGGTGAATGCGCTGAAGACGGAAATTGACATCATGGCCAAGCGCTACGAAACTACAGGCAGCATTCACGAAAGCTAGGCCACTGCCCACCCATCTCGGGAATTCTGGAAGCCTACCAGGAAATCAGACCCACTTGTCAGAATTACAGCTCAAACCTGAAGAAGCACTGTTTATAGACGACAGTATTGTCAATGTTACTTCAGCGAGAAAGATGGGGATGAACTCCATTTTGATGGCAAGGGGCGAGAAGTGCGATGTTGACTCGGAACCAATGAAGATTGGCCAGTTGGACCATTTATTTTTTGTGCTTGAGTAAGACCAAGGAAAGTAGCTTTTCAGGTAACGAGTCTGAGGGAAGTTTATGCATTTGCATACATATTCATTTTTCATAGGCGGTGGCTACTGAACTCTTGGGCAGGATAATCCTATATAGAATCTCGTAAAAAGCAAGATATGAATTCCAATCTAGCAGGCGCCAAGTTCCGAAATCGTGTCGTCAATAGGGCGTGGACGCAGTACAATGTTCATAGACAGAGCAACAAGGCTAGTCGAGTTTCAACCTTCCATCCGAATACAAAGGAGGCTCACACAGCATGCAATGGTCTGAAGTTCGTGAACGTTTTCCTAATCAGTTTGTGCTGATTGAAGAACTGGCTTCGCACATGGAAAACGGAGAACTGCACGTTGAAGATGTCGCCGTCATTCGCCCGTTGGCTGATGGAAGAGAGGCCTTCGAGGAGCTTATGCACGCTCACGATAAAGTTTTCGTTTACCACACCAAGCATGAATGCATCACCATGCCCGTACGAACGAAGCCGGCTTACAGGGGGCATCTTCAGTGATACTGCAAATCCGCAATGGTTTGCCTGTCGTATCACTTATCTTGGACTACCGAGGACGAAATGTAACGGTAGACAACATCATTCTGGACACAGGTGCGGCTGAATCGTTAATTGATTGGGAAGCGGTTAGAGTGTTGCAAATTGAAACTGATGATGACGACATCATTGTCCCAATGGCCGGAATTGGAGGCAGGGATTACGCATTGCGGAAGCAGATCAATGGGTTGCAGTTTGGTTCTTATTGCGTGCGGAGCCCCTACATAGATTTCGGTAACATGGATGAACATCCGGGGATCAATGGATTGTTGGGCTTTGATATCCTTTCAGACGGCCAATTTGTTATCGATTTGGAATCCATGGAGGTTTATCAGAAGGATAACCGATAACTTCCATCTATCCGGCAAGGACCCATTACATGAGATGATATTAGTTTGCTGTAGTCAAAGCTTACGAGACAAACCAAGGTGATAGATATCGCCTTTGGGGGCACTGCCTATAGTTGGATAATACTGCCAATTGCATTATTATGCATTGACGGGCGCCAAACTTTGCTCGGCTAATGGGCAGGAGTGCGACGTAAAGAGAGAAGTGTCCAATAGTTCATCTATACCGAATACAGGTGGAAATGGTATTATTACCATGGTGGAGGCAACGTGAACCTCCTTAAGTCCAGAACGCTACAGCCAGTTACGTGTTACGCCCTCTGCTATCCGTCCGTGGAGTGGCATAAGATCGCCTTGACTGTCGAGAATAACACATACCGCACACTTGCCCATAAAGCACAGGACAATAACAGAACCACAACGAGAATTCATGGACCTAGAACATTACGTCCCCATAGGAATCCACATAACGCAGCGGAATACAGCACTGCAAGTGAACCCGACAGTTAGGGGAGAACATATGGCGATTCAACTGACTGTGTCGATTATACTCACGATTGTTGCGGCAGCGGGCATTCTGGCGTCCGCCCTGGGTATTGTCGGGAGAACAGCTGCCGTTGCAAAGCGGAGACTTGAGAGAGGGGTGGATCCAACGTTGGTGCTGTACCGACTATCTCGGTTTGTCCGGTATATGCACTGGATTGGATTCATTCCTTTTGTTCTCATCTCCGTATCGCTCGTTTATTATGACATTCATTGGATACGGCCGCATGCAATTGGATTTCTAATGGGGGTCGTGATTGAAGCAGGATGGTACGCTTCTCTGAAGATGATGTACAGCATTCCAGTCTATTCGATATCCCAGCAAATTCGACATGCGCAAGCGAAGCGGGTTTCAATGGTATTGTGGCAAGGCTTCCAGTCGTTTGCCATTGCTTTGGTATATGGACTTTGGGTAGCGAGCATCATGGCGTTCGGTACACAGTGGCAGCAGCAACATCCTTTGCTGAGCACTGTGTACTTGATGGGTACGTTTGCACTGATTTTTTTCGCTAGCAGTCTCATCATGAAAGCGATTCTCCCAAAAACACTTCTGAAACCGGAACAGATTCCGACACGGTGGCAGGCGCTGGCAAATGCTTCTGGGCTCGCATCGGTTCAGTTTTACATCTGGAACACAAAACGGTGGCGCATTGCCAACGCAATGGCCATGGGCATGGGCATGTGGCAGAATTCCGTGTTTGTATCAGATTATCTCTTTGAAAATATCTCAGAGACTGAAGCGGAAGCCGTGGTAGCGCATGAGCTTGGTCATCTAAAAAAACACCATTTGTGGTGGAGGTTCGTATTTGTAGAAGGCTGGTTTCCTCTGGTTCGCCTACTGCAAGCCGGTCTCCGTAGCGTACCTATACCAAAAGGGATTATTACATTTTTAGTGCTGCTTCTACTAGGCATTTATCAGGGCCTCATCTATCACTGGGTATCACGCCATTTTGAGTATCAGGCGGACGCTCACGCCAAGGCAGTAATTGGGAGTTCGACGGGAATGGTGAACTCTCTCGAAAAACTAAGCGAATTGAATTTCTCGTTGATGAGTATTCCACGATTTGATGAGTTGTGGATGACTCATCCTTCGACTATACACCGGATCGAGCGTCTTTAAGCGGTCACCGGAACGGCCCTAAATTAAGCGGCGAGCGGTGCTGAAACCTGCGAAAACAATATGTGATGGTTTTGTCAACACGGGCTCAGAGCGATATCTAATTGCTGGGGTGGGAGAACGATATTTTTGAATGCATTGATACATGAATACGCAGGAGTCTTGTGGTGAACGTGAACCAAAGTGATTGCATTTGAAAGTCACTGAAAAACCCCAGATTTGAATGAATATGCAGTATTGGGTGCACTGTCTTTGCTGGATTATCGGAGCAGAAGAGTACGATAAGGGGGGAGCAAATGGAACGATTTGGCGTCTGTATATTTACAGTATATGTTGCCCCATTTCATAGGTAGTACTCGGGTTCTTTTGGTAAGAAGCCTTCCGACTGTAGCAAGCTCTCTTTCAATAGCAGCCCTCCCCGGTAACCCGTCAAATTACCGTCCTTCCCAATTACGCGATGGCACGGGATAAGAAACGGGATCGGATTAACGCCAATGGCATGGGCAACAGCCCTCACGGCATCTTGTCGACCGATTCTTTGGGCGATATCGCTGTAGGTTCTTGTTTGTCCAGCAGGGATCTCAATTAGTGCTCGTCCGTACTCTAAATATTGATGCAAAGCACCCTTGTAGGCTTTCACTTTCAACGGATCGCGGGTCAGCACACGCCCAGGCAGACGATTTTGAACAAAGTCTTCGACAGCTTCAAAAGACTCGTCTGGCCAAGTAACCAACGCCAACCCCAAATCTGTTGCAACGAGGTACAAAATACATTTCTTAAACTTTACGGTGCCCCAGTAAACTCGTTCAGCCATTGCTATACCCCCTTCGAGACATTAGAATTTTGAATCCAACTTCGATACACAGAAGGTGATTGTCCGAATCGCCTACGGAACACGGTTGAAAAGTGAGATGCACTTATGAATCCTACAGACACTGCAACTTCGGTCACATTCAGGTCTGTATCCTCGAGTAACTCATTGGCTTCCGTCAATCGTTTATGCAGTAAATATTTCGCAGGCGTCAAACCTGCCATCCGCCTGAAAACATGGTGCAAATGATACTGATTGATGTGTAACGCCTTCGAAATTCCGCCGAGCGTGAGCGGTTCACTGTAATGGGCCTCAATGTATTCCTTTGTCCTATGCACGAGTTCCTCCGCTGGCCAGCGAAACTGATCCGGCCGACAACGCTTGCAGGCGCGAAACCCGGCTTCGATGGCTGCGTCCACGGTCATGAATACAAGGACATTGTCCTTCTTCGGTTCTCTGGACTTACAGGACGGTCTACAGAAAATTTCTGTTGTCTTCACCGCGTAAAAGAATTGTCCATCACAGGACGAATCGCAATGAATGATGGCATTCCACTGTTCATCCAGCACATGCGTTCCCCCCTCTGCCTTGAGTATAGTCCCTCTTCTGAAGCGTGATAAGGCCAGTCGGATGAGACGACAAGATTACGAAAGCCAAGAAGCGAGTCAACTGTTACAACAGATGATGAAGTCATCAATTCGAGGAGGAACCTCTGTGAAAGTAAAAGACATAATCATGCTTTTGATTTTAGCCGCCTTGTGGGGCGGGTCCTTCTTATTTATGCGCATCGGCGCACCGGTTTTAGGGCCCCTTGTCCTCATTGAACTACGTGTCCTTTTTGCCGCCATCACGCTCGTGATTTTTGCACTGGTAACCAGACACCGAATTCGCATCCTTCATAAGTGGTGGCAGTATTTCGTGCTCGGCGCGACCAACGCTGCGATTCCTTTCACGTTGATTTCATACGCTGAGCTTCGCCTTTACGCGGGTTTGGCGGCTACCCTAAATGCAACCACACCTATGTTTACGGCGATAGTGGCATGGCTATGGACCAGGGAACCGTTTACGTTGAAGAAGTTTTCTGGCGTCGTCATGGGCATTGTCGGAGTTGGCATTTTGGTCGGTTGGGGTTCCGGCGCGCGCGGTTCGCAACTTTGGATATCGGCGTCATTCTCGCTGCTTGCGGCGGTTTTCTACGGGATCGCAGGTGTCTTTTCTTCCAAGCATTTCAAAGGGGAAAAACCGATGGACATGGCGATTGGTCAACAGTTGGCCGCCAGTCTTCTGCTGATACCGTTCAGTCTTGCAGTGCTTCCGCACGCCATGCCCTCCAAAATCGTCATTTTTTCTGTGCTTGGGTTGGCCATACTCTGTACGGCAGTCGCCTATCTGTTCTATTTCGCTTTAATCCACAGTGTTGGCCCAGTGAAAACACTGACTGTCACGTTTTTAGTGCCGGTGTTCGGAGTGATTTGGGGCGGACTATTCCTTGGGGAAGTGATTACAATCCGGCTTATCATTGGGCTGCTTATCATCTTGGCGAGTGTGGCGCTTGTTGCCAATGTCCGCCTCAAGAAGCCGCAGAGCAATCGTTCAACATCATCGAAAATCTCTTAATCTCGATTTATTGGAGGTTTTCAAATGATGCCCCCTGTTGAGGAACACTTATCCTACGGTGTGACAAGTACAGAAAACGTTCTGTCGCTAAAGGGGGCGTTAGCGACAGAAAAATTTTCTTTGATAGCCTGTTAGAGTTGTATAATTATACGACGGTTTCACTAAAAATCCGAATACCTAACATGGAATTTCAACACGATATTCCGAAGACCCCATTTTTCCAAGAGAGACATTACCCCCTGAGGACCCCCCGGCAACGATGATACTTTCCTCGCACAACAAAGAGGTTGACGTGCAGAAAACTGCACGTTACAATCAAACAATCCCAAATGCTTTATCTTATTAGCAAGTTAAAGGATTACCTAATTGTGGTTGAAAGATGAAAAGTGACTATAGTAGCTACCTCGGCATGAAACCTTCCGCGTTGGAGTGTGATTCTTTGTGGGGATGCAGGATGCTACCAGGTGGATGAATCGCCCGTTTGGGATGCGCGATGTTTACCCCCAGCAGGCTCGCCGGCGACGCCAATTGGAGAATCGACTGCTGAATTTCTTTGAGTCCTCAGGTTTCCAGTTGGTGTCCTGCGGTGTATTTGAATACGTGGACACACTGCTGCGCGGAAGGTCGCGAGAAGAGACAGCCAATTGGGTCCAACTGTTTGACACTTCCGGGCGAGCCATGGCTCTGCGCCCCGATTTGACGCCCTCTATCGCCCGCATGGCGGCGCCGCTTCTGCAGCGAGGGGAGGAGGAGATAAGTTGGTGCTATGCCGAACGGGTCTATCGCCGTGCCCATGAATCCTCCGCATTTACATCGGCCGGCACCCGTGCCGCCGAATCGACCCAGGTGGGAGTGGAATGGCTGGGATGGCCCCAACAAACGCCGGCGTCTACGCCGGGCACTTCTTCCTTGGCCGTAGCTGTGGACGTCCGCACCCTTGCTTTGTGCGTGAATGCCCTGCGTCACCTTGGCCTGCGCAACTGGCAGTTGGTGGTAGGCCATGCTGGTTTCACACCGGCTTTCCTGGAGGCCTCCGGCATCTCAAAGGACGTGGTAGAGAGAATGCTTCCGCTTTTGGCGGCTGGCGACTATGTCGGTTTTCGGCAAGCGCTGGCGCTGGAGTTTCGCAATGCACACGCAGTTCTGGATGAGTTGAGTCAACTGAATCCCTACCAACCGAGCACACTGTCTCCAGCTTTACGTAAACGGCTTGCCGGCGAGTACGCGGATTCCAGCAGTAGAGTTGCCGCGCGAACGGCCGAGTTGACACTTGACGGACCATCCAGCAACACTGCGGCCGACGTCCCTAGTTCGGGACAGGCAGCCGGGCGGAGTGCCCTGGATGAGTGGGATAAGCTGGTATCTCTGGCACACTCACTGGTCGGCTTGGGAATGGCGGAGGGTATCGCCTTCGATTTGACCCTGTGCCGAAATCTTACCTATTACACGGGTATTGTGTTCGAAGTCTTTGCGGAAGGCGTCGGTGCCCCCATTGCCCTGGGTGGACGCTATGACGATTTGCTGGGTCATTTCGCATCGGCTGCTCCCGCCATAGGCTTCGCATTTGAAATCGAAGGGCTCATGGCGTTACCGGTCACGTGGGAGGAGGCGCAGTACTCATGTTGACCATTGCTCTGGCCAAGGGCCGAACGGCCGATGATTTGTGGCCATTGTTGCGGGCGGCTTCCATTCCCGTTCCGGACAGCGTGGAAACCTCCCGCGCACTGGTATTTGAGGTTCCCGCCCCATCAGGGGCCAGGAGCAGCCAGAAAGTAGAGTTCAGCATCCGCTACCTGTTGGCCAAGCCCGCAGACGTTCCCACATACGTCCACTTCGGCGTGGCGGACATGGGCGTGGTTGGGAAAGATGTTCTGTTGGAGGCGGACACAGATGTATACGAGTTGCTCGATCTCGGTGCCGCCCGCTGCGCCCTCTGCGTCGCTGGGCCATCTTCAAACCGCCGCCATCCACCACGCCGTGTGGCCACGAAATATCCCAAACTAGCGGAACAGTATTTCTTGCGCCAGGGACTCTCAGTGGATATTGTTCCCCTCAGCGGATCCATTGAGTTGGCCGCCGTCATTGGTCTCACCGATTGCATCTTTGATTTGGTGGAAACCGGCCGGACTCTGGCAGACAATGGACTCCAAGTCTATGACCGCGTCATGGAGATTTCCGCCCGGCTCATCGTCAACCGCTCCAGCTACCGTCTTCGGCGGGGCGAAATCGGGATGGTTGTGGAGGCACTGCAGAGTCGACAGTGAGTGTTCTTACAGAAAGGGGCGAGTGTCGTTGAAACTGCGGCGGTTGTCTGCCAAGGTATGGCAGTGGAATCGAAGCGCCGGAGAGGGCAGTGGCATGACAGCCACTGTCACCGCAATTATGGATGCCGTTCGGCAGCAGGGAGACAGCGCGTTGCGGGATTTTTCCATGCGCTTTGATGGCGTCGAAGAATCTGTGGTGGGTCCCGGAAAGGACTGGCCTCTTCGCGTTCCACATGAAGTCATGCAGGCGGCGTGGGAGACCTTGGATGCTGCGCTGAAGGATGCACTGGTTGCGGCGAGCCGGCGCATTCGCGCTTTTCATCAGGCGCAAACCGCGTCCGATGTGATCTACCGCGGGCCCGACGGAGAGGAACTGGGCATCACGTGGCGTTCACTGCGGCGGATTGGGGTTTATGCCCCTGGTGGCCGCGCGGCATATCCGTCCACCGTGCTTATGGACGTAATTCCGGCACAGGTGGCGGGCGTGGACGAGATTGTCCTAGTGTCGCCGCCCACCAAGGAGACAGGATTGCCTCACACGTTGGTGCTGGCAGCTGCGTACCTGACGGGCATCACAGAGGTCTACCGCGTCGGCGGGGCACAGGCCATTGCGGCCCTCACCTATGGAACTCAATCCATCCCACCCGTGGACAAAATTGTGGGTCCCGGGAACATCTATGTGGCCACGGCCAAGAGGCTGGTCATGGGATCCGTGGGCATCGACAGCATTGCCGGCCCCAGTGAGGTTTTCATTATTGCCGACAGTACAGCTCCTGCGGCACTGATTGCGGCAGACTTGCTGGCGCAGGCGGAGCACGATTTCGAAGCTGGCGCTGTGGCCATTGTTCCCTCGACCGACCTGGCGGACGCCGTGGAAGCCCAGCTGACGCGCCAGCTTACGGATTTGCCGAAGCGGGAGATTTGCGAAGCCGCCCTGGAGAAGTGGGGGGCCATTGTGTTGGCAGACAGCGTCAGCGAGGCGGTGGAAGTGGCAAACCGCAGCGCGCCGGAGCACTTGGAGTTGTTGGTTGCAAATCCAGAGACATGGCTCCCGCGGATTCGGACGGCGGGTGCGGTTTTTCTGGGGGTGCACAGCCCTGAACCCGTGGGCGACTACTATGCCGGCACGAACCACGTTCTGCCAACACACGGCAGTGCGCGTTACGCCTCAGGACTGGGCGTTCACGATTTTATGCGGCGCATGAGCTATGTCTCCTATGAGCAGGACACACTACGCCGCCATGCCCCCCACATTATGGCTTTGGCAGCGGCTGAGGGGCTGCATGCTCACGCCCGAAGCATTGCAATTCGCATGGACAGAGGTGAAATAACGTGATTGGTGAGAACAGGAGCCATGGGCGGGGAGACGACATGAAACCCATTCATGACGAAAGCACGGCAAGTGTCAGCATGGACGCTGCGGGCAAAGCGGTAGCGCCTTCGTTTACCGCAGCAGTTCACAGGAAGACCGGCGAGACCGAAGTATCCCTGAAACTGAACCTGCACGGCAGTGGACAAGCCAATCTGAATTTCCCCGTTCCGTTTCTGAAGCACATGTTGCATCTGTTTACACTTCACGGTCAATTCGATTTGGACATTGACGCCAGCGGGGATGTAGACGTGGATAATCACCATCTGGTGGAAGATATCGGCCTGGTTCTGGGCTGCGCTATTGCTCAAGCTCTAGGAGACAAAGCCGGGATTCGGCGCTATGGCGAAAGGCATACGCCCATGGACGAAACCCTGGCTCGCTGCGTCGTGGACTTATCCGGCAGACCGGCCTTTGTCTTTCAGGCGGGCTTTCCGGCACAGTGGGTGGGCAGTTTCTCCACCGAACTGGTGCGGGAGTTTTTCAAGTCACTGGCCAACGAAGGACACTTTGCCCTGCACCTGGCGGTGCTTTACGGCGAGGACACGCACCATATGATTGAGGCCCTGTTCAAGGCTGTGGCTGCGGCTTTGCGGGAGGCCGTCAGCTTAACGGACAACAGGGGGATTCTCAGCACGAAAGGGGTTTTGGGATGATTGCCATCCTCGATTTGGGCATTGGCAACCTCTCCAGTGTTCAAAGCGGCTTTGCCAGGATTGGCGCCGAGACGAGAATCGTTCCGGACTTGAAATCATGGCAATCGCTGCCGCCCACCTCCGTCAGCGGCGTGCTCTTGCCTGGCGTGGGTGCCTTTGGCGACGCCATGTTCCAACTTCGCGCTTCCGGCCTCCTGCAGGTTGTGAAAGAGAGCGGAAAGGTGGGACTCCCCTTGTTGGGCATCTGCCTGGGAATGCAACTGCTCTGCTCCATCAGCGAAGAACACGGCAGCCACGTGGGACTCAATCTGATTCCCGGGCGGGTAGTGCGGTTTCGCGCAAGCAGCAAGGTCCCGCACATGGGCTGGAACGACTTCCTTTCGGTTGCGCCACACCCGCTGCTGAACGGGGTGAAAACAGGAGACTACGTCTACTTCGTTCATTCCTACTATGCCGAACTGCAGCATTCTAGCGATGTTCTCGCGTCGGTTCAGTACGGCGATGTGGCGGTGCCCGCAGTTATTGGCCGCCATCATGTGCTGGGGACGCAGTTTCATCCGGAAAAGAGCGGCGTTGTCGGCGAAACCATCCTCCGGAACTTTGCCCGCCTCTGCAGTGACACATCTGCGTGGGATGTTGCACGTCCGGAAGATGAGGCTGCACGTATGGAAAAGGAGTGACAGCATGCCGGAACCGCAGAAAAACCCCTCGTCCACAGTGAAATTTGAGGTCTACCCTGCCATAGACATTTACCAGGGCCACTGCGTGCGTCTCCTGAAAGGGGACTACAACCGGCTGACGGAGTACCACGAGTCCCCCTTGGAAGTGGCGCAGGGCTTTGTGGCTGCGGGTGCCCACTGGATTCACGCAGTCGATCTCGATGCCGCCAACACCGGCGGTTCCGAAAACCGCGGCGTCATTGCAGAGTTGGCTGCATACTGCAGAGGCGCGGGCGTGTGCCTGCAGGTGGGCGGCGGCATCCGCAGTGGCGATGCCATTGCCAGCCTGCTCCAACTAGGCGTAACTCGCTGCATTCTTGGCACAGCGGCTAGAGATACAAATTGGGTGGCAAGCCAAGTGCGGCGCTTCGGATCGAGCTGCATCATAGCAGGACTGGATGGCCGCGACGGCAAACTGGCGGTGCAGGGTTGGCGAGAGCAAACGGGCGTCTCGTTGGTGGAACTGTCCCGGCGGCTGGCAGCCGTAGGACTGGAACGGGCGCTGGTGACGGATGTCAATCAGGACGGGACACTGACGGGTCCCAACCTGACACTGGCATCTGAGATTCAACAGGCCTCCGGCATGGCCGTCATCGCTTCCGGCGGAGTCGGCAGCACTGGGCACGTTCTGGCTGCACAGACAGCCGGGTTGGCGGGAGCGATTGTGGGGCGTGCTCTGTACGACGGGCGGATTCAGTTGGCGGATCTGCTGCGGCAGATTCGGGAGGGAGAAGCATGCTGACAAAACGCATCATTCCCTGTTTTGATGTGTTGGACGGACGTGTGGTAAAGCACGTAGGTTTTCTGGATGAACGCCGCGACGCCGGCAATCCTGTGGATCTCGCCAGGCTCTACTGTGAGGAAGGCGCCGATGAACTGGTGCTGTTGGATATTTCCGCATCCGAGGACGGCCGGCTGGCAACGCGCCGTGTCGTGGAAGCGGTGGCCACTCAGGTCAACATCCCGTTGACTGTCGGCGGAGGAGTGGCCTCGGTGGAGGATGTCCGCGAGTTGCTGTTGGCAGGCGCAGACAAGGTGTCCATGAACACGGGAGCCGTCCGCAATGCGCAGTTAATAAAGGAAGCGGCCCACCGCTTTGGTGAGCAGTGCGTGGTTGTGGCCATTGACGCGAACCTCGACCAGACCACGGGGGAGTACGAAGTCATGATTGAGGGTGGCAAACGAAGGACGGGCATTGAAGCCATAGACTGGGCGAAGAAGGCGGTTAATTTGGGAGCAGGCGAGATTCTGCTCACCAGTTTCAACCGGGACGGGACCAAGCAGGGCTATGACGTTAATCTGACGCGCCAGGTAGTCAGGGCCGTGTCCGTCCCTGTTATTGCCAGTGGTGGCGCAGGCAAGAAGGAGCACTTCGCACAGGTGCTGGGCCCTGACGTGGGCGCGGACGCAGCGCTGGCGGCCAGTATTTTTCACTTTTCGGAAACATCCATTGGCCAGGTGAAGGCACATTTGAAG
>Ga0187809_10000081_pt1 | contig 69788 bp, 68 predicted proteins | sample NC_wetland_sal_i_8_FD_132415 | JGI IMG/M metagenome (GOLD analysis project Ga0187809, IMG submission 132415) | Wetland sediment microbial communities from Neuse River Estuary, North Carolina, USA - ASW_4 | ecosystem: Environmental > Aquatic > Freshwater > Wetlands > Sediment | place: USA: North... | reverse complement strand
GTGACTACGGGAGGTATCTATGGCTTTGGATCGATTCAGAGGCCTCATGGGGTCCTGGCCGAAACCGTGGGAATGATGGAGTTGACGGGAAACGGGAAGGCGGAGGTGTACGGTATGACGGGGTTCACATCGCCTTACATCACGTATGCACACCTGTCCACCAACAGTTCCAGTTTCCTGTTGCCGCTTTCGCCCCTGCAAAATCAAAATACGGGCTTGGCGACAAGTTACATAGGAAACCCGTCCTCTGCCAACTTTGACGGCGTGGGACGCTGGAACCTGCGTTATCTATACACCCAGGGAACCGTTGCGGGAAGTGGGCAGGTTGCCGCGACCCTGAACGTGTCCAACGCGGGGGTGAACGGCACGCTGATCAACGAGACGCCGTTTCACCTGCACGATGTGGCGGTGCTGTGGCAAGGCACGCTGTTCGAGGTGGGAGACATGAGTCCCGGCGAAACCAGCCTGGTTTCGGCGCAAACCAAAGACCGCAGCGTGCGCGGGAACTGGCTGTCGGAATACGGACAGTACAATGGAGACATCACTCATGGCCTGGGCCGATCTATCGGCAGCTACGTCGCTTCCACGGACTCCGTCTCGCAGGTGCCGGACAACAGGGTCATGATTGTGGCCACCACAAACGACAGTGCGGACGGTATCAAGGGGATTCCGGAGTTGAGCACGGCACAGAATGTCATTTCCGACGAAAAAATGATGTTTGTCCGACAGTACGTGGTGGCGCAGAAGGTGCCCAATTCCCAGATTGGCAATCCTGTGCCGCGTCTGGGTATACCACTGGAAGACCAGACGCAAGACCAGACCGAGAATCGCTGATTCTCAATTCGCTGCACAAATCCGGGCGGCTGGTTACAAGGAGGGACACGGGGTGATTGAGACACATAATCTGACCAAGAAATTCGGGCGTCAGGCGGCGGTCAACATGCTGAATCTGACGGTGCGCAGAGGTACCATCTTCGGCTTGGTTGGAGAAAACGGCGCAGGCAAGACCACGACGCTGTCCATGTTGGCCACACTTACGGCCCCGACTTCCGGAACGGCATACATCAGCGGCTATGAAGTCAGCCGTCAATCGGCAAAGGTCCGACAGGCCATCGGCTACATGCCGGACACTTTCGGTGTCTACGACGCCGTGACCGTAACCGAGTACCTGTTGTTTTTTTCCGACTGCTACGGAGTGCCAACAGCCACAGCGCAGCGCCGCGTCCACGACCTGCTGGAGTGGGTAGGCCTGGCGGACAAAGCCGGCGTCTACGTGAACGTGCTATCCCGAGGGATGCAGCAACGGCTGGAAATTGTCCGCTGTCTCATGCACGACCCATCGGTACTGATTCTTGACGAGCCTTCTTCCGGTCTGGACCCGCGATCGCGCATCGACATGAGAACGGTGTTACAGCGCCTCCGGGAACTGGGCAAAACGGTGCTCATCAGTTCCCACATCCTCCACGAGCTGGGGTCCGTGGCGGATGAAATTGGGATTGTCCGCGGTGGAGAACTGGCGGCAATCGCTTCCATCAATGTTCTCCTAGCGCACTCCACAGCGTTCCGGACGTTGTTTCTCATAGGGCAAGGAAGCCCTGACGTTTGGGAGCGAGTGTTGCGCGACGACCCCAAGGTGATGGACGTGAAACGCGTGCATCCGGGGGTGGAGGTCGTCTACGCCGGAACGGTGGAGCAGCAGGCAGAGCTGATGAGGAGTCTGTTGGAAAACGGAATCGTGCTTTATCAGTTTGCGGAACGCCCCACAGACATTGAACAGTTGTTTTTGCGGCTGACAGAGTCGGAGGTGAAGCTGTCGTGAACCCCTTGCTGGCAAAAGAGTTTCGCCAACGCATGCGAACCCGGCGCGCGCCCCTCATCATTGTGGTGTACTTTTGCTTTGTCGCACTGATAACATTCTTTCTTCTGTATGAAAACGTTCAAGGGCAACTGGCGTTGCTTCTTCCAACCCGCAGCCAGCAGGTGTTCCTTGTGCTCACCTTGCTCCAGTTGACCATGGTCGCCTTTTTGACTCCCGCCTTTTCGGCAGGGGCCATCAGTGGCGAACGGGAGCGCAGGACACTGGCCGTGCTGCTGACGACGCCGCTCTCACCGGGGCGTATTCTCATTGGCAAAGTTCTTTCCTCCAGCGCCTTGCTGGCGCTGCTGGTTGTCGTTACACTGCCGTTGTACAGCCTCGTTTTCCTGTTTGGCGGCGCCATCATTTCTGAGGCTGTGGCTGTCTTTGCCTTTCAGTTGTTCAGCATTATGCTCATTTCCACACTCAGCGTCCTTTGGTCTTCCATTGTTTTGCGCTCAGGGTGGAGCACAGTTTTTGCGTATGGCACTGTGGCCTGGATGACTATTATCACCGGCGTCGTCGGTTATGCTCTGAAAATGCTTGCCCCCCAGAGCCCCATTGAGTTCTTTGCCGCCCACTGGGCCAACATTATCTTGGCGCTGAATCCTCTGTGGATTCAGGCGTCACTGGAAGACGCCGTTCAGGCAGGCAGTCACAGTTGGATTACGTTTGTGGTCTTTTACCTCACCGTGGTGGCCGTTTTGTCTGTGCCGGCCGTGTTGCGCCTGCGCCCGCAGTGGGTTCACGCCATACCTTGGCTGCGGGGGACGCAGGAGCGAGACTATCAGTAGTCTTATTGGGGGAGGTTTCAGCCTGAATGTTATACGCCATTGGCGGTGCCGTACTGGTACTGATTCTGATTTTGCTCTGGTTCAATATTTCCTGGGCCAGAAATCAAAACGAAAGGGCAGCGCCCCAAGCCAGGGCTGGGGAGGAATCACAGTCAAGCGGAGGGGGGAAGCACCTGCGGCGAGACAGGAATGATTCCAGAGCGGAGCGCACTGAGCCAGATACTGCTTTCCGCGAAGACCATCGGCATGCCGGTTCGCAGGCTGCAGGGCGTGAGCCCGTCCACCAAGACAAGGGGACGGCAAGCAGGCAGGAAGGGCTATCGCAGCCGGGTCCTGGGGTGCAGGAGATGACGTCGGATGCACAGCCAGCCGCAGCCTCCGTGGAAGTCATGGATGCGCAGACAGGTTCTCCGGTGTCATCCGTTTTCAACAAACCTACCTACCAGTTGAACCACGTCACCGTCCCTGAATTTTCGGAGCCGGGATGGCTGCAGTCGTTCCAGTTTCTGACGGACAACGACAAAGTTCTGGGGTGGATTGCCTTTCGCGATGAGACGGTGGGTGCCAGTGACCAGAAGTATGACGAGGAGTTTCTTGACGTCTTGCGCAACCATCGCCAAGCTACGTTGAAGCTGCAAAAGCATGTGGGACTGTCCCATATTTCGGAGACTTCTATTGTTGGCGACGAGGGGAAAGTCTGGTTTCTGACAGCCGTGGACGATTTCTGGTTTGCCCTGTTTGTAGACAGGTCCGCCAATGGGAGGGAACTGACGCAACAACTGCTGGCATTGCAGGGCACTCCACAGTGATGCAGCCGGACCCATAGGGCTTGTCATATCTCGGCGGCCGCCGACGTATTTTCTAGAGACAGGGCGTCGGTCGCCGGGAGGGGTTTCCATGAACATCGTTGTGCCAATGGTTCTCGCCTTGGCGATGATCCTGTTTGGCGCGGAACTGTTTACCAATGCGGTTGAGTGGTTGGGCAGAAAAATGAGACTGGGGCAGGGGGCTGTGGGCTCCGTTCTCGCCGCCCTAGGGACAGCCTTGCCGGAAACGGCCGTACCGGTCACGGCGATTATTGCGGGGAAGGGTTCAACGCGATCGCTGGAAATTGGCATGGGCGGCATCCTCGGCGCCCCATTTTTACTGATTACTCTGGGCAGTCTGATTATGGCTGTATCCTTGTGGGCTGTGCACCGCCGAGGCGCTCATTTGCGTGTGGATGCGGTGTCGTACAACCGAGACATGACGGTTTTTCTTCTGGCCTTTGCGCTGGTCACTACCACCGGCTGTATTTCAAATCACTTTTTGCACCATGCGGTGCCCTTTGTCCTGGTGGCCCTGTATGGGTTGTTCTTGTATTTGACGTTGCGCGACCGGATGAACATAGACACGGAGAGTCAGTTGCACCCGCTGTACATCCAGGGAAAAGTCGACCAGCCTCGTCTGCCCTTGGTCCTCCTGCAGCTAGCTCTGGCCTTGGGGCTGATTGTAGGCGGCGCCCACCTGTTGACGGGCAGTGTGGAGCGTCTAGCTGATTTACTGAACATTCCCACCTTCATTGTCTCCGCTGTTCTGATACCCTTGGCCACGGAGTTACCTGAGACCCTGAATAGCGTTGTCTGGATTCGCCAGGGCAAAGATGCCCTGGCCACTGGAAACATCACGGGAGCCATGGTCTTTCAGAGCACTCTGGTGCCGGCCTTGGGCATCTGGCTGACGCCGTGGAACCTGACCAACCAGGCCATCCTCACCGCTGGCCTGACACTTACGGCCGCGGCCTTCGCCTTTGGCATGTTTCGCCTTCAGAACGCCGTCACCAGCACCGTCCTTGTGGTCACGTCGCTGCTGTACTGGATGCTGCCGTTGCAGGGACTGGCAGGTCGCTACGACCTTCACATTGTCTACTGGATTGGCCTGGCAGGACTGGGAGCTGTTCTCTTGTTGACGGCAAGTGTAGGAACACGTTTTCGCAGTCTGTGACAAAAACGGTTGGGCTCGTTTCCAAGGGATTCCCCTTGCCACAATTTATCAACGGCCGCCATCTGTGTTAGAATAAGACCTGACACTTTATCCGTTAGAGAGGCGATGCTGTATGGCTACACATCCAGTGACTGAAGCAACCTTCGACGAGTTTGTCAAATCCGACAAACCCGTGTTGATTGATTTCTGGGCAGACTGGTGCGGTCCTTGCAAGCTCCTTGGACCTGTTGTTGAAGAAATTGCCAATGATTACGAGGGTAAGCTGACTGTCGGGAAATTGGACGTCGACGCAAATCCGAGGATTGCTCAACAGTTTGGCATTATGAGTATTCCCACTATGCTGGTGTTCAAGAACGGCGAAGTCGTCAAGCAGTTGGTCGGATACCGGCCGAAGAACGATCTCGTTGCGCAACTGGCCGACGTCATTTGAGCCTGATTCCAGGCAAGCCGAGTCCCCGGGGGCTGATGCCTCCGGGGCCTTTGTCGTAGTACGCCCGGCATGGGCGTCATCTGGATTGAGGCAGAGCCTGAGAATCCCACACCCAAATGCCGAATATGCCAATGTGTTCGTTCCCTACAGTGCAAAACCTGCAGCGCGCAGTTCTGTAAAGGCGCCTTCCACCGACTGCAGAGTTTCCATGATGTCTTCCTCGCTGTGCGCAGCCGTGACAAACCAGGCTTCGTACTTGGACGGAGCCAGCCACACCCTGCGCCGCGCCATGGCGTGGAAAAAGGCGGCAAAAGCGTTGCTGTCCGTGGCCTGGGCCTCGCGGTAGTCGCGCACGGCCAAAGGGTGGGAGGGGTGCGCAAACTGTGGGCCGAAGTAGACCGTGAAGGCCCCCTTCACTCGGTTGATGCCAATGGGGATACCTGCTACCGCTGCCCGTTCCATAATCCCCTCTTCCAGTCTGTGCCCATAGTCGTCCAGCCGCCCGTAGAGGCCTGGCTCCTGCAAGGCCCGCAGACAGGCCATGCCCGCGCGCATGCTTAAGGGATTTCCTGCCATGGTCCCGGCCTGATAGGTGGGACCTAGCGGCGCCACACTTTCCATGATGTCTCTTCTCCCGCCGTAGGCCCCAATGGGCGTACCGCCGCCAATAATCTTACCCAAGGCGTACAGATCCGGGTGCACCCCGTACATTTGAGCGGCGGTGCCGTAGTGAAAGCGAAAGGCGGTAATGACTTCGTCAAAAATCACCAGGCTGCCCGCTGTGTGAGCTAGGTCGATGACGCCCTGCAGAAAACTGTCTTCCGCCGGCGGAACCATGCCAAAGTTGCCCACAATAGGCTCCACCAGGACGGCCGCCACCTGGTTCGGGAAGGCGGCCAGTGTCGCTTCCAGTGCCGCCAGGTCGTTAAAGGGAACAGTGATAACGTCCGCTGCGGTGGACAGGGGAACGCCGGCGCTGTCAGGAGTGCCCATGGACGACGGACCCGATCCCGCTGCCACCAGCACGGCATCGAAGTGGCCGTGATAGCAGCCGGCAAACTTCACCAGTTTGGTCCGGCCAGTGACCGCGCGAGCTACGCGGACTGTGGTCATGACGGCCTCGGTGCCTGAGTTGACAAACCGCAGCCTCTCCAACTCCGGGACGGCGGCTTGCAGCATCTCCGCGAACTCCACCTCCCACACCGTCGGAGTACCGTATAAAATTCCCTCTGCTGCCGCCTGTTGCACGGCCAGTGTCACTTCGGGATGGGCGTGGCCGAGAATGACGGGGCCGTAGGCGGCCAGGTAATCAATGTATTTGATTCCGTCCACATCGTACAAATACGCGCCTTGCGCGCGCGCCATGGTAGGTGGTGTTCCACCGCCTACAGACTTGTACGACCGGGAAGGACTATTCACGCCTCCCAAAATCACTTGTTGTGCCCGTTGCTGCCATTCTTCCACCAGGGCAGAATCCATGTGCAAAAACTCCTTGTACCGTATTTTTCGGGTCAATCTTATTAACATAATGCCTTTAGCTGTTCCTTCTCTTGTTGATTGCGCTGACAATGGTACCATAATGGGGACAAAGATGGGACAGATGTCGTTAGAAAGGTGGCAGTGACATGGACGCAAATATCTCCAGGCAGGAGGCGTATCAGACCCTGCCGGCAGTTCAGAGACTCCTCGTCACCGATTGGGGACAGCGCCTAGTGAGGGAGTTTTCCCATTCCCTAGTCAGTGAAGCGGTGAGCCAGGTGCTGGCGGAACTGAGGCAGGCCTTGACGGAGATAGCCCAGCCAGACGGCACAGTGGACGGCCGGTGGTGGGCGGCACAGGTTTCCATGACCAATCTGCAGCAACGCGTAGAGGCCCGCCTGCGCCGCTGGTACGAGCCGGTGCTCACAGAGGTGCTCAATCTAACGGGCGTCGTCATCCACACCAACCTCGGGCGCGCACCTCTGTCCCGGCGCGGGGTGGAAGCGGTGACACGGGTGGCCCGGGGCTACAGCAACCTGGAGTACCAACTGGAAACAGGCCTACGGGGATCGCGCCACGCCATTGTGGAAGAGCGCCTGTGCCGCCTGACCGGCGCTGAGGCCGCTATGGTGGTGAACAACAACGCGGCCGCAGTGTTTCTTGTGCTCAGAGAGTTGGGTCGCGGCGGCGAGGCCATTGTTTCTCGGGGTGAACTGGTGGAAATCGGCGGTTCCTTTCGCATTCCCTCCATCATGGTGGAAAGCGGCGTGAAACTGGCCGAAGTCGGAACCACCAACAAGACGCACCTGAACGATTACGAGGAGGCCGTTACCCCGGAGACCAGACTGCTGCTGCGCGTTCATCCTAGTAACTTTCGCATTGTGGGGTTCACAGAAACACCCGCCTTGGCCGACTTGAGCCAGGTTGCCCATAGTCACGGATTGTGGCTGTACGAGGACCTGGGCAGTGGGGCGTTGCTGGACCTGAGCCCATACGGTTTCGGGACGCAGTCCACCGTCAGGGAAAGTCTTGCGCAAGGCGCGGATGTGGTCAGCTTCAGTGGCGACAAGCTCCTGGGCAGCGCACAGGCGGGCATCATAGTGGGTCGCCGCCAGGTGGTGGACCGTTTGAAACGCAATCAACTGGCCCGTGTTCTGCGGGTTGACAAGATGACCCTGGCGGCTCTGGAAAGTACACTCATGGACCTGCTAAATCCCTTGGCTGCGGTTCGGGAAGTTCCGGTGATGGCCATGATTGCAGCTGACTTGAGCCAGGTGCGGGACAGGGCACAGCGGGTGGCGGCGGGAATCGGCGAGGCGCTGGCCGCAGACCCGGAAATCCAGGGTGCCATCCAGGGGGTGTCTTTGCGCGTAGTGGCGGATACGGCGCGTATCGGCGGCGGGGCGCTGCCGGAAGAGGAGCTTCCCTCCTTCGCCATTGAAGTGGAGATTGTCGGTGTCGGTGCTCAGCGCCTGTCCGAAAGTTTGCGGCGAAACGCAGTGCCTCCCGTCATCGGTCACGTGACGGATGACGCTGTTCTTCTCAACGTACGTACGCTGTTGCCGGGGCAGGAGGAGGCGTGTATCGGCTGTGTGGCGGGCGTATGCCGGCAACTGCTCATTGAGAGCCTGTAGTACGCATGAGAAGGGAATCCTTGGCTTATCCTAACAAAGCGGGACTTCACACGGCCAGGAGGAACGAGCATGCGGCGTAAGGAACAACAGTCTTGCCAGACCCATACGGGAATGACCCTTTTGTCCTTGGACACTGCGGAACTGCAACACCTGTCCTATCAAGAACGTCAGCTTACCTGGGCGGCAACCTTCAGCGGTTATGAGCCTCGGGAGCGGCCCAGCCAATCCGGTTCCCTGAGAAAAAACTGATGTCCAGTTGACAGGCCCACCGCCTGCAGGTATAATTCCCGAAAACAATAGTCCCAACAAAGAATTTGATGACGAGGACAGTAGCAGCGAACTGGCGTCCAGAGAGACCTGCCGAGGCTGAAAGCAGGTTCGCACAGCCGTTGTGAAAGACACCTCCGAGAACCCGTGTCAATGACCTTGGTTTCAACCGTAACGGCAATCTGGACGTGACCTTGGCAAGTTTTCCTGAGCTTGGTTGTGCCCATTGGCGTCGGAATTGAGGTCACAAGCATGTGGCGGCTGGCGTCCGTTACGCGCCAAGAGGGGTAACAATTTACCCGAACCAGGGTGGCACCACGAAAGCAACGCTTTTCGTCCCTGTCTGGCAACGCAGGCAGGTGGCTGAAGCGTTTTTTTATGTACATTTAGCGCCGACTGGCCGTGACGTAAGCTTCGTCTGTTTCGCCTTCCAGAGCCTCCCTGGCGGCTCTCACCAGGTGGCGTTCAACGGCACAGCGATTTTTGGTCAATGATTTGTTACATCTGCGAAACCAAAGGAGGAGGGGCATTATGTTGACCCAAAGGCCTCGGGGCACGTCCGATCTCCTGCCACAGGATACCGTCTTATGGCAGCACCTGGAGGAGGTAGCCAGAGAGTGCTTTGAACGTTATAACTACGATGAAATCCGCGTGCCTGTCTTCGAACATACCGAGCTGTTTGCCAGAGGCGTCGGCGAAACCACCGATATTGTCTCCAAGGAAATGTACACCTTTTCGGATAGGGCCGGCCGCAGTGTCACACTCCGCCCGGAAGGAACGGCAGGAGTCATTCGCGCCTACGTGGAGAACAAGCTCTACGGCTCTCCCGACGTGTCCAAGCTCTATTACATTGGACCTATGTTTCGCTACGAGAAGCCGCAGAAAGGGCGCTATCGCCAGTTCCACCAGTACGGCTGTGAGGTGCTGAAAGCGGAGAGCCCCGCTTTGGACGCGGAAGTCATCGCGCTCAATGTCGACATTATTGCTCAACTGGGAGCGAAGGGCTTGACTGTGGAACTGAACAGTGTGGGTTGCCCTGTCTGCCGCCCGCTGCACAAGGACGCCATGATTGCCGCGCTGACACCATACAGGGATGACCTGTGCAGAGACTGCCAGGAGCGCCTGGAGCGCAACCCACTGCGCATCTTCGACTGCAAGAATGAACACTGTCACGAAGTGCTGGCAAAGGCGGCTGCGCCTACCATTCTGGACATGCAGTGCGACGAGTGCAATGGACACTTTGCTGCAGTCAAGCAGTCGTTGGCGGCCATGAACGTGGCGTACGTTGTCAATCCCCTGTTGGTTCGGGGTCTGGACTACTACACCCGCACGGCGTGGGAAGTGACGGCTCCAGGCTTTGGCACAGTGGCGGGCGGCGGTCGCTACAACGCCCTCGTGGCACAGGTGGGCGGGCCGGAAACGCCAGGGATTGGCTTCGCCGGTGGCGTGGAAAGGCTGCTGTTGCTGCTCCGTGAGCAGAACGTTGAGGTACCGGTGACTGGGCGTCCGGATGTCTACGTAGCCGTGGCCGACGCCAGCGGCGACAACTTCGCCGTCCCTGTACTGCAGCAGCTCCGTCGCAGTGGGTATCGCGCCGACCGGGACTACCAGGGCCGCAGCCTGAAGACCCAATTGAAGGCAGCCGACAGAGTCCATGCAACCTTTGTTGCCATTTTGGGAGAAGCGGAAGCGTCCACCGGGAGTGTGACCCTGAAACACCTGGACAGCGGCAAACAGGACACGGTGCCTTTGGCACAACTGACGGAGTTTCTTAAACAGAGGGGGGTTTGACATGAGTCTGCAGGAACGACACGGATTAACGCGATTGCACATGGCCATGGATACGGTAACTGTACCGTTGCACACCGAGGTGGTGCTCAGTGGGTGGGTGCAGCGGCGCCGGGATTTGGGCAGCCTCGTTTTCATCGACTTGCGTGACCGCTCCGGTCTCGTCCAACTGGTCTGTGACAGCGCCAAAGGCACCCCGGACGAGACCATGGAAACCGTGCGGGGGTTGAGGAGCGAATACGTAATTTCCGTTCGTGGCAGGGTGGAAATGCGGGACGCAGCGGCCATCAACAACAAACTTCCCACAGGCCATGTGGAAGTCGCGGTCTTGGAGGTAGAAGTTTGGAACAAGGCCAAGACACCTCCGTTCTACATCCAGGACGGCATTGACGCGGAAGAATCCATTCGCCTCAAATACCGCTACCTGGACTTGCGCCGTCCGGAAATGCAGAAGATGCTGCGCTTGCGTCACAACGTCATTCGCGTCATGCGCAGGTTCCTCGACGAACAGGCTTTCGTGGAAGTGGAGACCCCCGTTCTCACGCGCAGCACGCCGGAAGGGGCACGCGACTACCTAGTTCCTTCCCGCCTGCAGCCGGGAGAGTTTTACGCACTGCCGCAAAGCCCCCAACTGTTCAAGCAGTTGCTGATGGTGTCCGGGCTGGAACGATACTATCAGGTGGCGCGGTGTTTCCGGGACGAGGACTTGCGGGCGGACAGGCAACCGGAATTTACGCAATTGGACATTGAACAGTCCTTTATGCCTTTGCCCGAGTTCCAAGGCATGATGGAAGAGATGATGAAGCAGGTGTTCCGCGAGGCCATGGACGTGGAGGTGGACACGCCATTCCAGCGGATGACCTATCAGGAGGCCATGGCCAGGTACGGATCGGACAAACCTGACCTTCGCTTCGGCCTGGAGCTGGTGGACATCGGCGAAGCCGTTGCAAAATCGAGCTTTCCGGTCTTCCAGGACGCCTTGGGGCAATCCGATGGCGTCGTCCGGGCCCTAGTGGCGCCAGGGTGTGGGGGCTATTCCCGCAAGCAGACCGATGAGCTGGTACAGTTCGTTAAGTCCTTTGGCCTCAAGGGCCTGGTCACCGTGGCATGGCAGGAGAGCGGCATCAAGTCCTCGGCGAGCAAGTTCTTCAGCCCCGAGGCGTTGCAAAGTATCGCCGAAGTGGCGGGGGCTCATCCTGGCGATCTCGTTCTCATCGCGGCAGCCAGGGAAAGTGAGGTCAGCCCTGCGCTGGGCGCGCTGCGTGGCAAACTCGGTCGCGATTTGGGACTCATTGACGAGAGTCAGTATCGTTTCCTGTGGGTCACGGATTTTCCGTTGTTGGCCTACGATGCCGAGAGCGGTCGCTATGTGGCGGAGCACCACCCCTTTACCATGCCGCGGGAAGAGGACCTTCACCTCTTGGAGACCCATCCGGAGCAGGTTCGGGCGGCTGCCTACGATATGGTTCTGAACGGGTACGAACTGGGTGGCGGATCTTTGCGTATCTACCGCCGGGACATCCAGGAAAAGATGTTTCGCGCCTTGGGGTTCAGCCAAGAAGAGGCTTACGAGCAGTTTGGCTTCCTCCTGGACGCCTTTGAGTACGGCACGCCACCGCATGGGGGCATCGCTTTCGGATTGGACCGGCTCGTCATGATAATGGGCGGACGGACGTCCATTCGAGACAGCATCGCTTTCCCGAAAACCTCCAGCGGTACGGATTTGATGATTTCCGCCCCAGCTTCCGTCAGTCAGAGTCAGTTGAAGACCCTAGCGTTAAGGGTTGACAGTGACTGACCAATAATTGGAATACCAGTCAGGCGTTACGAGTTGCCTTCACTCGGTGACGGTGGTAACATAAATCCATAGCAGTGATGTGCAACAATCAGCCCTGCGCTGCGCGTGTTGACCTTTTCGTTTTGAGCCAACACCCAAAACGAGGGAGCCCGAGTCTCTACCGTGTCCGAACGCCCTGGTTACAGGGACTCTGGATGCGGATGAGCAGGACACCCACCTGCGAGAGCAGGTTCAAAACCACAGGTTTCACGGCAGGGGCGGGGCCTTTTGCCAACACACGACGGTGCCGAAAGGCGCCGTTTTTTTGTGTATAATGTGATGAGATGGTGCAGTAAGGACACATGGGAGTAGGGGATATGACAGATGGGGAACGCAATTGATTTACGCAGCGACACAGTCACTCAGCCGACGGCTGCCATGCGAGAGGCCATGGCCAAGGCGGAAGTTGGCGACGACGTGTATGAGGAGGATCCCACAGTCCGGCGGTTGGAAGAGTATGCCGCAGACCTGTTGGGCAAGGAGGCGGCACTGTTTGTCACCAGCGGCACCCAGGGGAACCAGGTAGCCATTGCCACCCACGTGCAGCGGGGTGACGAGGTCATTGCCGAGGCGGAGTCCCACGTATTCATGTACGAAGCTGCCGGCGTCGCGGTTCTGGCAGGAGCGCAACTGCGTCAGATTAAGGGGAACCGCGGAAGTATGAAAGGGGATGACGTCCGGGCCGCGATTCGCGAGCACGGAGACGTTCACCAACCTGAAACCACCTTAATTTGCGTGGAAGATACACACAACCGCGCCGGCGGTGCCGTGCTGCCGCTGGCGGACCTACGGGAGCTGCGTGCAATCGCGGACGCCAATGGCATTCCCATTCACATGGATGGCGCGCGCCTGTTTAACGCGGCCGTGGCTTCCGGCGTTGCGGTGAAGGAGATTGCGGCGGCTGTGGACAGCGTCCAGTTCTGCCTGTCCAAGGGACTGTGCGCACCTGTGGGGTCGCTCCTGGTGGGAAAGACGGACTTCATTCGCCGCGCCCGTCAGTGGCGTAAACGTCTGGGCGGCGGTTTGCGACAGGTGGGCGTGCTGGCGGCACCTGGGCTGATTGCGCTGCAGGAGATGGTGGAACGATTGGCGGACGATCACGTCAATGCCCAGCGCCTCGCCGAGGGCCTGGCCAATATTTCCGGGCTGCACATTGAACCGGAGCGGGTGGATACCAATATCGTCATTGTGGAGTTGGACCCGCAGCGCCTGCAGGTTGAGCCGTTTGTGGAAGCTCTGGCGCGCGAATGTGTGCTGGCGTCGGGATTTGGCGCCAACCGAGTGCGCTTTGTTACCCATTATGGGATAGACAGGGAAGACATTGACCGCGCCCTTGAGGTAATTTCCTCAGTGGCCGGAGAAAGGTAGTTTCACCCTATGGATTTGTTTCAGCATCAGGCCCAGCAGGAGCAGGAGGCCGCCGCACCCCTGGCCTATCGCATGCGCCCCACCTCCTTGGACGAGTTAGTGGGTCAGGATGAGGTTGTGGGGCCAGGCAGTCCTTTGCGGCGGGCCATTGAACACGATCGTCTGGTGTCTCTTGTCCTCTGGGGGCCGCCGGGGACAGGGAAAACCTCCCTGGCCCAGGTGATTGCCAACGTTACAAAGGCCAGGTTTCAAGTGTTGAACGCGGTGACTTCCGGTGTGGCGGATATTCGCCAGGCTGTGGACGCCGCCCGGGATGAACAGAGGTTGTACGGGCGGCGTACCGTGGTCTTCATTGACGAAATTCACCGTTTCAACAAAGCCCAGCAAGATGCCCTTCTCCCCCATGTGGAGGCAGGGCTGATTACGCTCATTGGCGCTACAACGGAAAATCCCTATATTGCAGTGAATCCGGCTCTGCTGTCCAGGTCTCACGTCTACCACCTGCAGTTGTTGGATGAAGGCGCCATTCGCGTTCTGGTGGAACGGGCGCTAAACGATGACCAACGTGGTCTTGGCCGGATGCATGTGCGCGTGCCTGAAGCGGCCATGAACCGGTTGGTGGAACTGTCCGGTGGCGATGCCAGGCGGGGACTGAATGCGCTGGAAATGGCAGCGCTCTCGGCGCCCTTGGACGCCGACGGCGGCGTCACTGTCACTCTGAACCAACTGGAAGAGGTCAGCCAGCAACGAGCGGTTCTCTACGACAGAGCCGGAGACGAACACTATGACACCATTTCCGCGTTTATCAAGTCCGTGCGCGGGTCAGATGCGGATGCGGCCATGCTCTGGCTGGCTAAGATGATAGCAGGGGGCGAAGACCCGCGCTTTATTGCCCGGAGGCTAATTATTCTCGCCAGCGAGGATATTGGCGCAGCTGATTCCCAGGCGTTACTGGTGGCCGTGGCTGCACTGCACGCAGTGGAGGCCATTGGTATGCCGGAGGGACGCATTACACTAGCGCATGCCACCACCTATCTGGCCACTGCGCCCAAGTCCAACCGCTCCTACCAGGCCATTGAGAAAGCCCTTGCCGACGTTCAGGCGGGCATACCCCTGACTGTCCCCAAGCCCCTGCGTGGAACCGGGTACAAAGGCGCCGAGAAACTGGGACACGGCGAAGGCTACCTCTATCCGCACAGCTACGAAGGACATTGGGTCGAGCAGAACTACTGGCCTGAAGGCGTATCTCCGAGACACTATTACACGGAAAACGGAGAGGAGCACTCATGAAAATTTCCACCAAAGGGCGATACGGACTGATGCTCATGGTTGATTTGGCCATGAACCACGGTTCAGCGCCGGTTTCACTGAAGTCAGTGGCACAACGCCAGGACCTGTCCGATCACTACCTGGAACAACTAATAGCGCCACTGCGCAACGGCGGGTTTGTCCGCAGTATCCGGGGTGCCTATGGTGGCTATGTGCTGACCAAAAGCCCTGTGGACATCACAGTAAAAGACATCTTGCTAATCCTGGAGGGTCCCATGACACTGGTGGACGACACAGTTGCCGATGGACTGAATCCCCTGTGGGACAAGCTCAGTCATGCATTGCTGTCTGTGATGGAGTCCGTGACGTTGCAGGACCTGGTGGAAATGAGGACGCAGCAAGGCGACAGTCCCATGTATTACATTTAGTGCACTGTTGCAGGCGTAGCGGACGTAGAAATGGACAGATGAGTTTGCACAACAACGGATTACAGATGGCAAAGAATTGATGGTGGCGGAATTGAAGGACAGGATTTATTTGGACAATGCAGCGACTACGGCACTCCTGCCGGAAGTCCAAGAGGCCATGGCCCCCTATTTTCAAGAGCGTTTCGGGAACCCGTCCAGCATTCATAGCTTTGGCCGGGAAAGCCGGCGGGCGGTGGACGAGGCCCGTCGGCAGGTTGCGCAACTGCTGGACTGCAACAGACAGGACGTCGTTTTTACCGCCAGTGGAACGGAAGCGGTTCATCAGGCACTGGTCGGAACCTTTCTCGCCCAACGCCAGCGCAAGCACATCGTCACAACGGCGATTGAGCACCACGCGGTTCTCCATACCTGTGAAATGCTGGAGACCCTGGGCGCCCAGGTGACGTATCTTATGCCGGATGCGGACGGGCGGGTGGCTCCGGCGCAGGTGGTGTCCGCTCTGCGGCCTGATACCCTGCTGGTTTCGGTGATGGCTGTGAACAACGAAACGGGAGTTGCGGAGGACGTCGTAGCCATGGCCGACGCGGTTAAGGATGCGGATGCAAAGGTGGTATTCCACTCCGACATGGTTCAGGCCCTGCCCGTCGAACCCTTGCATCTGTCAGGCAGTTCCATCGACATGGCTTCCTTTTCGGCACATAAGATTCACGGACCCAAGGGCGTGGGAGCAATGTACCTGCACCGGGGCACACCCTGGCTGCCGGTCCTGCGCGGTGGCAATCAGGAGCACCAGCGTCGCGGCGGAACAGAAAACGTCCCGGGGATTGTCGGCTTTGGCGAGGCGGCAGCCGTCTTGCAAGCGAATTTTGGCCGACAACTGCGGCACCTACAGCAGTTGGCCGGCGCGTTCTGGGAAGCGCTAGAGGGAATTCCTGGAGTCTACCGCGTCAGTCCCAAAGACGCCGTGCCCACCATTGTGAACCTAGGCTTTGAGGGGATTCCCCAGGATGTGCTGCTGATGCGGCTGGACCTGGACGGCGTGGCGGCGTCGGCGGGATCGGCCTGTACTGCCGGCAGTCTGGAGCCGAGCCATGTCCTTCAGGCCTGCGGGCTGCCCCAGCGCGTTCTGCGGGAGGCGGTCCGTTTCAGTTTTTCCGCGCTGACCACCAAAGCAGAGGTGATGGAGGCAGCAAGGCGAATTTGTGCCATTGTTGAACGCCTGCGCCAGTAACAGACGGCATGAGGCGGCACGTTTTGCTGCCGGGCCGTAGCCCCTATATTCCGGATATTCCCTTTGACAGTATTACAAAAATGCCACTTTCCTTGACAAAAGTTGCATTGCATATTAGTCACATATTGGTTACAATTCTAATCGAGAATCTGTCGTTGCTAACTATTTCTATCTACGAAATGTTTGTTTATAGGTCCTATTACGGTTACATAACCGTTTACGGTGCCACACCGTTGGTCATCATAAGGGTAGTGGAAGTTGAGAAAGGAGAGATACAATGATGCGGTGCCCACAGTGCAACTGCCGGGATATCGGCAAAATTGGTGCTAATCAATACTACTGCTGGGGTTGTTTCATGGAATTTAACGTTTCCGGTGAGGAAGTTAAGGTATACGAAGTCGCTGAAGACGGTTCCCTGGTGGCCGTTGGCGATTTGAATAATTCCTTTGATTTTGGAAGTGAAGTTGTCTAGTCGGAATTTCGGCTGCACCGCAGTGCAAATACCATGGACATAGTCAAACACGAGGCAGTGGGGTGCAGAGAGCTTTTGCACGCACTGCTTTTCTTTGTCTTTTCTGCCTGGCTGCCACCCCATGCCCACTGCGGCGGCCCTGACTGCAAACGGGGGCTCAACGGCCCAAGCCGAACAGGCCCAGGCCAGCCGCCGCGCCGCAGAGGATGAGGGAGGCCAGCGCGTACAGCAGTGCCAACGCGGTTTGTTTGGCCCGCAGCAGCTGAAACGATTCGTAGCTAAAGGTGGAAAACGTCGTATAGGCTCCACAAACACCCACACCCAGCAGCAGCATGGGCGCCTGGCCGAACTGGGGCAAGAGGCTGGAGGACACTCGCGTCAGCCAGCCTAAGACGAGCGATCCGGAGACGTTAATGACCAGCGTGGACAGGGGAAAGTCGAGGAATTTCTGCCTCTTCTCCAGGAGGCGCGCCACCTGATACCTCAACAAGGCCCCCACGGCGCCACCGAGTCCTACCAGGAGTACAGCCACTTCTATACCTCCTCCCAACCCGCGTAGAAGCGCAGGCTCGTCTCCCTGCCGGCCGCCATATAGCCTAGAGAGGCACACAGAAGTCCGCCGCCCAAGGTGAGGATGACGTACAGGAGGGCAAAACCGTACATGTCGGCAGATAAAAGGTTCCAAGTGTCCACGGAAAAGGTGGAAAAGGTGGTGAACGCCCCCAGAAGCCCCGTCCCGATTCCCAACCGCAGGCGAGGGTCAATGGGGAATCGCTCTAGTGTCAACGTATATAACCACATTAACGTAAACGAGCCCACCAGATTCAGGACCAGGGTCCCCACTGGAAACCCCCGTGCCGTTCCCATCCATTCTCCCAGGATATAACGCAGGACGGCGCCTATGAAGCCGCCCGTGGCGACCGCGAAATTCGGCATCTGAATTCCCCCTTGACGGTATGGTCGGAAAAATGAAAGCCGGCTTGTCTGCATATACTTTGAAGAGAATTTCCCAAGGTTGGAGGGGGTGCGGACGTGAGCGTTTTTTCCCGTCGTTATTTTCGCGTCGTGGCGTCCGTACTGGTGACCCTTACCTGCGTCTACCTCGTCGGTCTGCTGCGGAGCTTTTTTGTGGATATCTGGGGCGTGGCTGAGGTTCTGGTAATCCCCTTTGTGGCCGCCCTGGTGGTTTCCTACATTCTGCAGCCTGTTGTCAATCTGCTTGTCCGCCGCCGCGTGCCGCGAAGTGTCGCCATCCTTGTGATTTACTTCTCCTTTATTCTATTCATCGTCATTATGGCCATGAATTCCATTCCACTGATAACCAAACAGTTAAGCGAATTGATTACCCGGCTGCCGGACCTGGTAAGGCAAACCGACATTTGGTTGGACAATCTGACGAGACAGAAACAGTACCTGCCGGATGCTGCGAAGCAGGCGGTGGAAAACGGTATCAACCAGTTGGAAAATGGTCTGACGCGCTATATTGGCAGCCTGCTGGGGATGGTCACCTCCGCGGTCAACGCAATTTTCATCGCATTTGTGGTTCCGTTTCTCGTCTTCTACATGCTCAAGGACGCTCGCGCCATTGGCCGTTTCATTGTCCAGTTGATGCCAATCCACTACCGCGGCGACATGAAACAATTGCTCCTGGGCGTGGACGACATGCTGGGACGCTACGTTCGCGGTCAACTGCTGATTATGCTGGCCGTGGGCATTCTCACTTACGCCGGATTGCTGGTCATTCACATGCCCTATGCGCTGACCCTGGCCCTGTTCATGGGCCTGGCCGATCTCATTCCCTACATCGGGTCCTTTCTCGGCGCGGTTCCCGCCGTACTCTTGGGTTTGTTCATCAGCCCGCAAATGGCCCTCAAGGTGTTGGTGGTCAACGTCATTGTTCAACAACTGGAAGGCAACCTCATTTCACCGCAAATCATGGGCAGGACCCTGCAACTCCATCCCATGCTGATTGTTGCGGCGCTTCTAGTGGGAGGGAAAATGGCGGGGATTCTGGGCATGGTTGCAGCTGTACCGGTGGTGGCTGTTATGAAAGTGGTGGTTCGCCAAGTTCGGGAAATTCGTCACAGTGGCGGAGCGTAGGTGGCTTGGTTGCGCCTCGGCTGCGTTTTTGCGGTTAACAAATTTGACAAGAGTCCGTGGCCTTGGCTATGATAGGTTTTAATGGAAAGACGAACGCTGAAGGACCCAAGTAGATTTTCCGGCACTGCACAGAGAGGGCGCCCTCGGTTGAAAGGCGCTTCAGGAAAGGGAAATTGAAGCCAGTCTGGAGTGCGAAACACGCCGGGTGCGCCCGTTATTGCGCCAATGAGTGACAGCTACATCGCCCGCGTGGGCACTGTGCGGCTGTAATCAGGGTGGTACCGCGAGAGTCCTCTCGTCCCTGTCGGGATGCGGAGGTTTTTTTGTGGGATTTTTCCTGGATTCCTGTGAAACTGTAGGAGGCGTTCCAATGCAACCCTTGAGTGGACAAGAAATTCGCAGACTGTATCAGTCATTTTTTGCAGAGCGCAATCACCTGGTTTTTCCCAGCGCTAGTTTGGTTCCCAGGGATGACCCCACCCTGCTTTGGATTAACGCAGGCATGGCCCCGTTAAAGCCGTACTTTGATGGCCGCGAGATTCCCGAGAAGCCAAGGATTGTCAGCGCGCAAAAGTGCATTCGAACCAACGATATTGAAAACGTGGGACACACAGCGAGGCATCAGACGTTTTTTGAAATGTTGGGGAATTTCTCCTTTGGCGACTACTTCAAGAAAGAGGCCATCACGTGGGCATGGGAGTTTCTCACGGAGTACCTGGAGCTGGATGAGGAGAGACTGTCGGTGACGGTTCACGTCTCCGATGACGAAGCCTATGACTACTGGCACCAGGCGGTAGGTTTGCCGGCAGAGCGCATCTACCGCGGGGAAGAGGACAACTTCTGGGAGATTGGCGAGGGTCCCTGCGGCCCCTGTTCCGAAATTTTCTACGACAGGGGACCGGAGAAAGGATGCGGCGAGGCCACGTGCCAGCCGGGTTGCGATTGCGATCGCTATTTGGAAATCTGGAACCTGGTATTCACGCAGTACAACAAGGGGGCAAACGGCGAGTATGAGCCCTTACCCAAGAAGAACATCGATACCGGCATGGGCCTGGAGCGCGTCGCCTCCGTCCTCCAGGACGTGGAGAGTAACTTCGAGACAGACCTCTTCCGCCCCATTATTGATGCAACCAGTCAATTGACAGGACGGCCCTTCAAGGTTTCTCCGGCGGACGACGTTCATCTGAAAATCGTGGCCGATCACTTACGGACCGTAGCCTTTGCCATTGGTGACGGCGTTCTGCCAGGGAACGAGGGACGCCACTACATTATTCGCCGCCTGCTGCGGCGGGCTGTGCGAAGCGGCCGCAAGCTGGGCCTGAGTGAGCCCTTCCTGTATAAACTGACACCCGTTGTCGCAGAGATAATGGGAGCGGACTATCCAGACGTGCGGGAGAAACTGAATTTCATCGCGAAGGTGGTCCGCACCGAGGAGGAGCGTTTTCACGAGACGCTGGAAGAGGGAGAAAACCTTCTACTGCAAGTGCTGGCAGACGTCAAGGCGGCCGGCGGCACACAATTGGCGGGTTCGGACGTGTTCCGACTCTACGACACCTTTGGGTTTCCGCTAGATCTCACTGAGGAGATTGCCCGCGACGAAGGCCTTGCCGTGGATAGAGACGGCTTTCAGCGCGAGCTTGACGCTCAGCGCCAACGGGCACGCAGCGCCCGGCTGACTACGGAGGGCATGAACGCAAGCCGCGGGGTGTTGGAGACGCTGGAAGTGGAGAGCCGTTTTGTTGGCTACAGTACTTTGCAGGTGGAAAGCCACATCGCGGCATTGGTCATGGGGGGAGAGCTGGTGGCCAGTGCCCACCCTGGGGACGAAGTGCACCTCCTTCTGGACGAGACGCCCTTCTACGCGGAGAGTGGCGGTCAGGTGGCCGACACGGGGGAGATTTCGGCTGAAGGCGTAAAAGTGGCGGTGTTGGATGTGCAGAAAGCGCCCCACGGTCAAAACCTCCACCGCGTCCGGGTGGAAGAGGGGCACATTGAGACGGGAATGGCAGTCCGGGCCACGGTCAACGCAGCCGACCGCCGCCACACCGTGAAGAACCACACCGCCACGCACCTGCTGCACAAGGCCCTGCGGGAGGTGCTGGGGACACACGTGACCCAAGCGGGATCGCTAGTGGCACCGGAAAGGTTACGTTTTGACTTTTCCCACTTCGGTCCATTGTCCGAAGTCGAGCTGCAGGACGTGGAAATGCGGGTCAACCGCGCCATTTGGCGAGACGATGCGGTGGAGACTTTGGAAACGGATTTGGAAACGGCAAAGTCCCTGGGGGCCATGGCGTTGTTCGGGGAAAAGTACGGCAGCCGCGTGCGCGTGGTTCGGGCTGGGGATTACAGTATGGAGTTATGCGGCGGGTGCCATGTAACACGGACGGGACTCATTGGCCAGTTTCGCATTGTGTCGGAGTCGGGCATTGGATCCGGAGTTCGCCGCGTCGAAGCCGTCACCGGCGAGGGGGCCTATCGCTACGCTCTGTACGAGCAACAGTTGCTGCAGTCCGCCGCAGAGACGCTTAAGACGACTCCGGCGGAATTGCCGGGGCGGGTACTGCGGTTGACTGAGGAGTATCGCCAGGCGCAGCGGGAATTGACGTCGCTGCAGGGACAGTTGAACCATTCCCGAGCGGCACAACTGCGGCAGCAGGTTCAGGACGTCAACGGCGTCCCGGTACTGGCGGCGGCGGTTCCCAACCTGGGTATGGAGGAACTGCGACAGTTGGCCGACGATCTGAAAGCCACGCTTGACACCTATGTCATTGTGTTGGGCAGCGCCGGCGAGAAGGTGCAACTGGTGGCCGCAGTCTCCCCGGACTTAAATCAGAGGGGGCTACATGCGGGACAGATTGTCAAGGCAGTGGCGGCGAGAACCGGCGGCGGCGGCGGTGGCCGCCCGGACATGGCGCAGGCCGGCGGCAAGGACCCGGCCAAGTTGCCGGAGGCGCTCAAGCTTGTACCCGGCCTGATTCGCGACAGCCTCGCCGGCCGCTGAGCCGCAAAGCGAGGCTACCGCAGGAATTCCGTTGCCTAGCGAGAAATGTATTACCAGGAGCGATGCTCAAACGGCAGCGGTCACGATGTGTTGCATGTGGAAAGAGGGGGACATACCATGGGTTTTCGTTCGGACGGAACCATGCGCTTTGAAGTGAGAGATGAAAACGAGGCCGCACGCAAGGCCTTCGCGTTGGCCTACCGCGCCTTGTTGGAGAAGGGGTATAACCCGGTGTATCAAATTGCCGGTTACCTGATTTCCGGTGATCCCGCATATATCACCAGCCACCTTGACGCCAGAAACACAATTCGCCGCATTGAGCGGGATGAACTGATTGAGGAGCTGGTGAGGTCTTATGCCGAACATGCCAGGGCGGATTCTGGCCGTTGACTACGGCAAGGCCCGAATTGGTCTTGCTATCAGTGACGTCATGCGGATTGTGGCCCAAAGCCTGACCGTTGTCGGACGAAAGGGTAAGAGCGACGAAGAGGCTGCAACCCAAATTGTAGAGATTGCCAAGGATGAAGAGGTCACGTCCATTGTGGTGGGGCTGCCGGTAAACATGGATGGGTCAGTCGGATTGCGCGCTGAAGAGTGCCAACGGTTTGGCCAGTTATTGGCAGAGGCCAGTAGTCTTCCCGTGGACTTTTACGACGAGCGTCTGACCACCGTCGCGGCTAAGCGAGCCCTGCTGGAGGCGGATGTGAGCCGGAAAAAACGCCGGCAGGTGATTGATTCCGTCGCCGCCACCATGTTGTTGCAGAGCTTTTTGGAAGCGCACAGCCGGCGAAGTTCTTCACAGTGATTCAGCCCTGGCGTACGGATGGGCCATATCATGTCCGATGTCTGCGGATAGACATTGTCTCCATTCAAACATAACTATTACATATCCATGGGTCGTTTCTGGAGGAAGACAGGTTGTTTGTGAATCGCCATAACCGAGGTAAAGCACCCAGTGGACAACTGCAAAGAGAGACGAAATGCCGGCGCCGGCCCGCGACAGTTGCGGTCGCGCTGGCTGTTTTGTTTTGTGCCGCAGCAGTGGTTTCACTGGGGCTCTACAGTCTGCTGGCCCCTGCCGCGAGGCCGAGCACCCCTACCTTCGTGGTCGCCAAGGGAGAAACGGTGTCGACGGTGGGGCGGCAACTGCGCCGGCAGGGTTTCATCAGGAGTTCCTCTGTGTTTCGACTGTACGTACAAGTCATGGGGGCCGAACGGAAGCTGCAGGCCGGGACCTACAACCTGCCTGCGCAGGGAGGGATACCTGCCATCGTCCGCAGGCTGCAGGCGGGTGCTGTAGCCCACGCCGAGGTGACCCTGACCATTCCCGAGGGGTTCACTGTGACACAGATTGCCGACCTCCTGCAAAGTCACGGGGTTTGCGCAAAAACATCTTTTCTCCAGGAAGAAGAGAAGGGGGTTTTCACAGAGCCCGTTATCGCCGGTTTGCCGCAGCGGCGCAATGTCCATTTGCGGCTGGAAGGGTATCTGTTTCCCGACACCTATCACTTTGCCAAAGGGGAGTCTGCGCACAGCGTTCTCGACACCATGTTGGAAAATTTCCAGACTCACGTAGAATCCGTGGGCCCCTACGGGGGCTTGAAGGGCAAGGGAATGAGTCTGAATGAGTGGGTGACCATCGCGTCTCTGGTGGAACGGGAAGCCAGAGTGCAAAGCGAAGGCCCGCTCATTGCCGGCGTCATCTGCAATCGATTGACTCATCGCCCTGCCATGAGACTGCAGGTGGACGCCACTGTGGAGTATATCCTGGGCCATCGGGACACACTCTACAAGTCCGACTTGCAGGTCAAAGACGCCTATAACACCTACCTCCACGACGGTCTTCCTCCGGGACCCATCTCCAACCCCGGCATGAGTTCACTGCTGGCCGCGCTGCATCCGCAGCATAGCCCCTACCTTTATTACGTAGTGAAGAACAACGGCAGCGGCGAGCACTACTTTGCCGCCACATATACAGAACAGCTGCACAACGAGAGGGTCAGCCGGCAAAACCTCAAGGGTGGGCGTCTATAGAAGCGGTCCGCAATTGACAAACATAGTTTTGGGGAAACATGCACAAACTGGATGTTAGTTGTGGCCGCACCCCGCAGAACATCATCGGGCAGATCTTAAGGTGGCATTGGTGATGCACAACCGACGCTTGTATCCACTACTTTTCGTCCTCGCCATATTTGCCAACATGGCTTATATCCGGCTGACCTTCATCGCGCTCTGGCCCCATCAACACCAGACCCTGGCAGTTCCTTCGTCGTTGCGCCTGGGAGCCGACCTGGAACACCTGCGGCTAAGGCAGATTGACGACAACCGCGGTCGGATTCTGTACAAAAGCGGTCTCCCCTGGTCTGGTCTGTCCCATCTCGAGAAGACCTCGCAGGCTGCCCGACACGCAAGTCTTCCCGCATACGTCCACTCAGAAAGAGATACCCAGAAGAACGAGCCTGTGATTGGCGAAGTGGGGCTGCCGGACAAGTGGCCCAACGAGGTTCGGGGAGCGCCTGAACAGGGGCGATCGGGTCTGGAATACACCTTCGACCCACTCCTGACGAGCGCCGACGTGGGGTACCTGGGTACCTTCCCCAGAAGTCACTTGGTGACGCCCCAACAGGAGTTGTTTTGGCATCGGGGCCGCAAAGGGGCGGACATTCGCACCTCCATTGATGCCTTCTGGCAAACGGCGACAGAACAGGCACTGTCCAGACACAGGGTGGCACAGGGCGCAATCGTCGTCCTGGACATTCGTTCCAGACAGGTGCTGGCAATGGCATCTCGAACCCGCGGCAGTTCCCTGGTCAACGAAGCCGTTCGCGCGCAAGTACCGGGATCGGTCTTCAAGATTGTCACCGCTGCAGCAGCGTTTGACTCCTGCCGTCACAGCCCTCGAGACACCTTCTTTTGCAGTGGCCAACTGCGCCGCCCGGGTCTCACTCTGAATTGCTGGCACCGTCACGGAAAGGAGAACCTGTTTGAGGCTTTCGCGGGCTCTTGCGACACTGCCTTTGCAGCCCTCGGCTTGGAGACGGGCAAACAGGGTCTGGGCGTGGCGGCGCAGAGACTGGGGGTCCTAGGCACGGGGCTACAGCAGGTTGGGGGCCGCCCGGTCCTACGGGAAGCGGAAACGGGCAGGGTGTTTCTTGGGGGGACGTCCACAGGTGACAGCGGCGAAGCGGCCCATGCCGCCATTGGCCAGCAGGACGTTCGCCTGTCTCCCCTGCAGGCCGCGAACCTCGCGGCAACTGTGGCGGACGGCGGGATGTACCGCGATGCCCAGCTGGTGCTGGACGCCCAACGGGACGGACGGACGCTGCGGCGTTTTTCCGCTAGCGCCCCCCGACGGGCCCTTTCTCCTGCCACCGCCGGTTACCTCAAGGAGGCTATGTACATGGCAGCCCACAGGTCCATGGGCACGGCGACAGACATTGGCCGGCTTCCCATACCCGCAGCGGTCAAGACTGGAACGGCCGAACTCGGCCAGTCCGGAGGCGGGTCGGGAATCGCTTCAGGGTCCGGAAACGGATCCGGATCCGGTATCGGCCCCCAGCGCGTGAACTCCTGGATGGTGGGCTTTGCTCCTTATGAGCATCCCGCCATCGCCTTTGCGGTCTACGTCGGCAATCAGGAGGAACGGCGGGGACACTTCCAGGTTCATCAGATAACCAGAGATTTGCTCCAGGCGTACATGCAGTTTCAGCCAGACACGGTCATAGGCTAAAGTGACACCCGAAAATGCAAGTCTGACGCCTTGGAGGTGGGGACCGCTGACTGGTCTGTTTGCTATACTGGCCATGGTTGTGAAAGACATCAGTCTATTTGTGTCCTACGTCAAGCACAACGCGTTTCCGCAGCCACTGTCGGCCAAGGAAGAGCAGGAATTGGTGGAACGTATGCAGCAAGGCGACGAGAAAGCGCGCAACCTGTTGATTGAGCATAACCTGCGCCTGGTGGCACACCTGGCAAAGAAGTTTGACACCAGCAACCACGACTCGGAGGACCTGATTTCCATTGGGACCATTGGTCTCATCAAGGCCGTGGAACGGTACACACCCAACAAGGGGACGAAGCTGGCAACTTTTGCCGCCCGCTGTATCGACAACGAGATGTAATTGCCCAGTGATGTGCGGTAAGATTTGGGGAATAGTAAGCGCGTCCAGCGAATAAATCACACCACTCTTGCGCCGAATCAGGGGCATCTCCAAACGTGGTGATCACGCTCAGAAAAATGATACTGCCCATTGAGGGGGGGTTCCCAGAGTAGGCAAAACATGTTCGCTTGAAGATCCACTAACTACGAAATTAACGACAGTGTCTGCTTCACTACATCCTGCAAGTGCTTATCATTTGCAGAATCCGCGAGAGAAGAGGCTTTCGACAGTAATTGTAACGCATCCCTGTTCTTATGTTGTCGAATAAAGACTTCTGCCAAATTTACCAGACTACCTGCTTCTCCAGAAGCCAAGCCAAAGGCTTGATAGAATCGCAACGCTTTCTCAAATGACTCTGCAGCGGATGTGTCCTTACCCATTCTTACATGGATCAATCCTTTAACAGTTTCAAGATCTCCAATACGTTCATAAATACCAGTCCGATAGGAGAGGTGCAAACCGTCGGAAATGTGGTGCATTGCCAGCTCATAATGTCCCAATTCAAGATGTAAAGATGCAAGATTATATAGATTGGTAATCTTAAGATTATCGTTTCCGGAAGATTGCAGTATGTGAAAGGCTTCTTCGAAATAAGGCTGAGCCTCGCTTTGGTGTCCTAAGTTTGCGAGGGACGCGCCATAAGCGTTCAGGCAGGTCGCACGTAGGGCCACATTTTCGAAAAGATTTGATAAGTCAAGAGCTTCCTGAGCAACTCGGTGCGCGCCCAGATTGTCGCCTTTTCGAGAATACGCGAGACTCATCAACCATAGACACCTACACCTAACTACAGCATCATCAGAAACCTCTCTAAGCTTCAGGATATGAAGACCGAACTTAATGGCGTCGGCATATTCCTGCATCGCAATCAAGTCAAGAAGGTTCTCGAAAAGGCTTGCCGTAGTCTCACTTTGCCTTCCCTCAACGTCATTAACCACTTCGCTCATAGATACTCGAAGACGAAGACACAATTTCTCCAGTAGCACTTAAGACGGGTTCGCCAGACCTCTCTCGACTTTACTCAACATTCCAATCGAACAAATTCGGTGGGCTACATACCGCTGCGTAAGCCCATTTCTTTCGCGAATTTCACGCAGTCTTGCGCCAACCATGTTATTCCTCCCCTCCCTTTTTTCATTATATGAAATTACTAAACGAAAATCAGCAGATTTTGAAGAAAAACAACAATATTCCACATTATGTGCAAACGAATTCCCCACTCCAATTTTTCAAGATGGACGTACTGTACCTAAAATTACTTATTGGGGTGAGATAATGAAGTGGCAAGCCTTGTATCTGTATTTCATCACCTTGCTCTCGACGGCGTTGGTCGTGGTGAATTCTCTACCCGCTGAATGGAAACCGCCTTATGGTCTTCGAGATCCCCAGCAGAGCCCCATTCCGGATCAGCGTGGTCCTACATCTTGCGGTCAAATTATGGATTGATTTCCTACGTCAGAATGGGGATGTATTACGGACGGGAAGGGCGTCTTGGTGGTCAGATGAGGAGGATAGACATGAAACTATCGCTTTTTAACTATATTATCCACTATAACTCGAGGACATACCTGTTCAACTCCTATCGGCTGGGTCTTCACGAGATTAATGAGAACGTTACCACGTCTCTTGAGATGCTTAACCGGCAGGAACAGGGATGGGACTCCAATCTATCTGAAGATGAAAGGGATTCCCTCGTAAGAGCCGGGTACGTGGTGGACGGCGATCTGAATGAACATGAAGAGATACGAAGGGAGCGGGAGATGAACAGGCTCTCATTTCGTGAAGTGTCCCTTACTATAGCCCCAACTATGGACTGTAATTTCAGGTGCCCGTATTGTTTCGAGGGTGAGCACAAATCACACATGAGAATGTCACAAGCTATTATGAACGCGACAGCCGATTTTGCAGCGAAGCTGATAAGGCAGGATACAGAGGTACTCAGGGTGACCTGGTTTGGTGGGGAGCCATTAATGGCTCTCACTCAAATTGAAAAGTTGACTAATATGCTTAGGGCTATCACGGCGGAACAAGGGGTGCGTTATGAGGCTGGGATCATAAGCAACGGCTACGGCCTCACAAGAAAGACGGCATTAAGACTTAGGAATCTCGGCGTAACTTCTGCCCAGGTCACCGTTGATGGTATGCAGCGGTACCATGATGCTAGGCGTTTCAAAGCAGGCGGCCTATCGACATTTCACCGAGTGGTGGACAATATAGCGCAGTCAAGCGATCTAATTCGTATTTCGGTGAGAGTCAATTTGGACACTGAGAATAGAGATAGCTTTAGTGAGCTGGTAAAGCATCTCAACGTTGAACTCGGGTTAAAGAATAGGATTACTATTTACCCGGCCTTTATGAGGGACCGTGGCGACACAAAATGGTTACCTGCATATGCCTCAAATGATCAATTCGTAAAGGACAGAATTGACATTCACCAGCGCTCGGCTCCCTTTGGAACAAAGGTGATGGACTATCCGAAAAGGGTTGTGCTCTATTGTGGGTCTTCAAGGCCAAGTTGGTGGACAATTGCTCCAAACGGAGACCTGCACAAATGCTGGGATACTATAAATTCTAAGGCAGACAGTGTGGGGAACGTCATCTCAGGTATTGATCCCGTTGGGGTACAAAAGTGGACGGAGTGGTCTCCCTTGGATAACGCTTACTGCTTGGCGTGCAAAGAACTGCCTCTCTGCATGGGCGGATGCGCTCATACGGCATTTACTTACAATGACGGCGTTCCAGAGTGTGCCGATTGGAAATACAGTTTGCAGGCATCACTTAGGGAGTGGGTATCCCAACAGGCCCGGATAGCCGAAAATGACTTATGAGGTCTTAGCAAGTATTGAAAGGAGGTGAGGGGATGAAGGAGCTACACCCGGCAAGGTCATATCTGGAACCTCAAAAACCTATCTGCAATGGCTATGGATGCTGTGACTGCTACCCGTTTGAAGCATGTTTAGGAAACTGTTTAGAGTACTGCCTCTAGACCAGTGTTATCTTGTTAGTGCAGTCCAGAGAGCCCGGATTCATTCCGGGCTCACTTGGAGGTAACAAAATGTCTCTATACTCTCAATTTGGTGGTGCCGATAGATCTTGGAATTCCTCCCGCTGGTTGTGGCGGGTCTGTGTCAAGCGGGTACCCATACGTACGAGTTTACTGTTTCTTGGTATTCTCTTAGAGCCAGTTACCACTGCACTAGTCCCGTTATTTTTGAGCAAGATTTTCTCAGACCTTACCGACTTTCCAGCCCAACTAAGCAATGATGTCTTGTTCTTTTTTACGTTCTCTGTAGGAAGTATCGGGTTGACATTTGTAAAGGCGTGGCTGAGAAACTGGCTTTCAAACAAGTGGATGCTGGAACTTCGAGTGGACTTTTTACACCAAATTACTCAAATGGCAACCTCGGACTCAATGTTAGGATCCGGTGAAATCATGACCCGAATCAATCAGGACATCTCTCGATTTGTGAATAACATTATTGGTCTTGTGGAGCTATTCATGGGCTCGCTTCTTGCACTGTGTAGTGTACTGGCGATAGGGTTTACCTTAGACCTAGGTTTAACAACAGTGCTTATAGGGGGAATGATAATTTATTCGATAATACCATTCCTCTCCAAAGGAAAGTTAATGAGGCTTCAGCACGCAACTCAAGATTCCGCGACACAGGCCATGAGCTGGACCATCGCAACCGTTAGAGCGATATTGGAAACGAGGTATTTTGGGCCTAAGTTTCAGGAATGGAACAAGGTGAATAATCGCAACGTTTGGGAGAGGTATACGAATCTATCTACGTCTCAAGCAAACTTATCAACTGCCATAAACGGACTGCAATCTATTGTGTCTCTAGCAATTACCGCGAGCATACTGGTCCTCGGAATACTAAAAATCCACAACGGGTTGTTGAGTGGGGCAGACCTCATCACATTCGTGTTATACAGTGATAATATTCGAACCCCCGTTACAAACCTATCCAGCATTCCCACATCCCTAAGTACTATTCGAGTTTCATCAGAGAGACTTGGTCCATATTTTACAACTCCGCAGTTTGGAATTCTTCCGGGGGTCACTGGGGACTCAGCATTGGTCATTCGAGGCCTTGACATCACAGGGGCCAAGGGACCATTGATTAGAAATTTCACCGCTGAAATACCTATAAATGGTATACTCGTGGTGACGGGTTCAAATGGTAACGGCAAGACACGTTTGATAAAAACCTTGTTACACCAAGCCCTAACCGAGAAGGGTACGATTGCGTGGAATAGTTCCCTTAGTGCGGATCAGATCCATTACATACCACAGAAGGTTCCGATTTTTAACACCACCCTCTATGAAAACCTAACTCTCGGAATAAATGAATCGCGGAAATACTTGGTGGGCCTCTTGAGAGAATTAGGGTGGGAAGGAAGGATCAACTTGGATGAGCCCTATTCAGATTCTCGCCAGCCGAGCGGTGGACAAAGTAAACGTATAGGTTTGATACGTGCGTTGTTATGTAACCCGAAGGTTCTGGTGGTTGACGAAGTTGAATCGGGTGTGGACGATCCCATAAGACTGATATCTGCAATGCGTAAAGCCTTTAATCTGATCGTTGTAATATCACACAATCCAACTCTTTGGGAGCCCTTTGACTGGCTCTGGACCATAAAGCAAAATACGGTAGAATGTACGACCATCAGGGATGGAAGTAGAAGTAGCGGCGGGACATGATCTTAGGTTCCCTATGAGCTTATAAACAGAAGAGGGCGAAATTAATGTCGACATGCAGTACGCCAAGGGCGCCAGCATCATTTCGGTCTATCATGGACGAGATTCAGCGGAAGATGGTAGGACAGGCGATCACAGTCCGGCACACCTTGGCAGCATTCTTGGCAAGCGGCCACGTACTGTTGGAGGACGTGCCGGGAACAGGCAAGACCACGTTGGCCGCTTCGCTGGCCACTGTGGTGGGACTACAGTTTCGGCGGGTACAAGGGACGCCGGATCTTCTGCCAAGCGAACTGGTGGGAACCATGGTATACAATCCCGCCACGACACAATTTACGTTTCGCCCAGGCCCAATTTTCACTCACGTACTCGTGATGGATGAAATTAACCGAGCTACGCCGCGGACGCAATCGGCGCTATTGGAAGCCATGGCAGAATCGCAGGTGTCCGTGGACGGGCACACGCATGCTTTAGACGGACCCTTCTTCGTCATTGCAACAGCCAATCCCATAGAATCCCAGGGTGTGTTCCCCCTGCCGGAAGCCCAGTTGGACAGGTTTATGGTTCGACTTAAATTAGGGTACACGTCCGAAGAAGACGAAATAGAGATGGTGCGAAGAGTGCAATTGCACGAACAACCAATACTGAATCGCGTCGTATCTTCGGAACAACTCCTTGCCATACGACAGGGCTTGCACACGGTAAGGGTACAGCATGATGTGCTTCAGTACATAACGCGCCTCGCCAGGGCCAGCAGAGAGCATGAGCAGGTTTTGTTGGGAGCCAGCCCGCGGTCCATCGTGTCCCTCACTTCCTTTTCTCAGGCTTTGGCATTACTGTCTGACAGAGAGTATGTTACGCCGGACGATGTCCAGGAGGCGTGGATCCCCGTGATGAATCATCGAATTCACGCAAGGCTTGAGTGGGATACAGGAGACGAAGTATTAAAGTTGCTTCAGGAAATTCTCGCCTCTGTCACGGCTCCCTCCGAGTTTTGTGAGGAGTCTTCCTGAGATGCTGACCATAGTAGCCATAGCGGTAGGAGGGCTGGCTCTCTTCTGGGGGTGGCCGTATCTGTGGCTTTTTATCGTTCGCCGCTTTATTCACCTGAAAGTGGAAGTGGAACGAGGACTGGCTGAAATCGGGGAGACGCTGGAGATGACCTGTACCCTGCAGAACACCTCGTGGGTGAGGTGCCCGAGTGTGCGTCTGCGGGTCACACTACCTGAAGGCCTCATTGCGGATGACGACGAACAAAAACATGTTATGGAAATGAGCACATACTTACGTGAACGGGAATCCGTGGTCTTTACGGCCAGGTTCCGGACTCTTCGTAGAGGCATCTACTCTTTCAAGGATGCTCCGGTCGAAGTGGTGATTTCAGAGGGGTGGGGACTCAGGCATCAGGTGATTGAGCAGGTCATCGACCATGAGCTTGTTGTAATGCCGGGACTCATTGGATCCGCTGCGGCTCATGTGGTGCCAACAGCTCTCCTGGGTAATATTGAGGTTCGGCGGTGGCTGTTTCCTGATGAAGCTTTGCTGCGTGGCATTCGACCCTATCAGCCGACAGATGCTTTTAAGCACATCGCGTGGACGGCAAGCGCAGCCGCTGGAGAATGGATGGCTAAGGAGTTTTCCTCGTCGTCTGAGGCAACCGTCCACCTAGTATTGAACGCCCAGTTTCATGAGAACTACTGGTTGGGTACCAATTATGAGGTTTTCGACAACCTATGCTCACGGGTAGCAACCATGGCCAATCTTCTTTCGCGGCGAGGGTACAGGTTGAAGTTCTGGACAAATGCCAACTATCAGCGCGATCCAACGCGCCGCTTCTTTGGAACGCAGACACCTGCAGGGCTTCGTACACTGTTGGGTGCCTTGAAGCCGTTGGCGGTGATGCCTCTGTTTCTGCTTATTGAGTCCATTTCAAAGCAGGGGCGGGACCCCCTGGATGTACTACTTTTCACAAACTGTTTGTCGGAGAAGGATAGACGCCTCCTTTCAATGGAAAGGTACCATTTGCACGTTACGGTGCTCCCAGAGAGCGGTTTGTTGACGCCGAGTTCGGCTACGGGTTCGGAACGGACATCACGGGCGGGAGGCGGGGCAGGTGTGTGAAGGTGAGAAGGAAGCGTATGTAAAATGCTACGGCGAATTGGACTTCTTTGGACGATTCTTAGGCTTGGTAACCTTGGGTATGGTGCCTCTTCTGGTACTGCTGGTGCTTGCAGAAACGCTGGTCCTTACCCAAGCACTGATGGAAGGCGCTGCGGTCTATTTTCTTAGTGCCGTTGTGGTCTCAAGTTTTCTTGCGGCCCTCCTCGTGAATAAGCCCGCTGTCTCTCTCGTTCCCGTAACTGTTGCGTCCCTCATTTCCGCTGTCGCCGCATGTGCATTGTACGTCACCTATCCTGACGCTGCAGTAATGACGGCGACCACGGCTCTTTTACTTGGGTTGTATGTCCTTCGCTTTCATTATGCTTGCTCAAGCACTAGCACGACGGTATCGGGCTACTTTCATTCGCAACTTAAGACAGACACAGCTGTTATCTTGCTGGCCGTCGCGTTATACGCCTTTGAGATGGTTTTTCACCGTCACCTACCATTGATAGAAGTTCAGGTAGGTGGGTTCATTGTCATTGACATCGTCTATTGGAGCACGTTCCTTCGACAACTGGAACGTCTGGAATTGGGCCTGCGGGATTCAAACCCATCACGACTGGCAAGTTGGCTGGTGTTTCTCGTATTTTGTGCGTTTGCCGGTTCCTCCATGTTTTCTGCTGCCAGGGATTTCTCGGTGAAGGTCATAGCCTATGCGCCACCCCCTTGGGTGCCATATCAGGTTCAACGAAGCAAGATGGAGGAAATCATCGATAAGAAGGTGCACAGGCCGAAATTCAAGATCCATGCTTTGCTGACGACTGCCGTGGGAAATCACATTGCGGTTACAGCACTCATCTGCTTGGCAATAGCTCTGGTTGTTTCGGTCTATTTTCTCCGACGCAGGCGCGAATTTGGTAGAGATACGGAGCGTCCGTCCAGCCCTATACAGATTCAGCAACGCGGCCGTTTAAGCAGAATGTCGGAGTTACGTCTGTTGCCGACGGACAATCCTGTGAGGAGGCAGGTACAGGCGCACTTGAGGAAGTTACATCAAAAGGGTGTGGAGCTGGAGAAGTGGAGGACGATTCGCGGGATCGCTCTTATGCGGTTACACAGCGCAGCGGGTGTAAAGGGGGCAAACGGACTGCCTGGAATTCTGGAGGATTACGACCGGGAGCGGTATGGTAAACATGATGATTGAACGAACCAGCGCATCTGTGTAGATCCATAGATCCCACAGAAAGCCTGACAGAAAGAGGGTTTTTCGGGTGCTAAGTCTTTGTGTGATTATTCTAACAATGTTGTTCCTCAGCACGGTAATTCATAAAATCACGAAATTTCGACAACATGTCAAGGGAGTAACGAATCTCCTCCCAAGCCGCTTTAGGCGGTTTGGAGCGACGTGTGGAGTTGCTTCGGTAGTTTCCGAGATTTCCATATTGCTCCTGATCCTCTGCGGTTTTTTGCGGTATGCTGCAATACTGGTGATATTCATCTTGAGTGTATATTCGCTTGCGACTGGTCTAAGGACTTCTGGTTCTAATCATGAAAGCTGTGGCTGCGGAGGGCTCGTGGGTGACCACCGTCTAGGAAAGGCATTATGGGTTAGGGATCTTGCACTCGCTTTGCCTTCATTCTTGCTCCTTTCTGTACCAAAGCGTGAAGCCATCTGGATGGTGTTCCACCAAATTCCGGGGCAGTTCGTTGTGATCTCAACCCTTACCGCTTTGGGATATCTGGTTTCTATAAACCTTTTTGCGTCAATCTATGATTTCAGCTACAAAAATTTGTAGGGAGATATGTTGTTATGGTCAGTATTTATTCAATTTCCATAATCGTCGCTTACATCATTTTACTGGGGCTCTGCATGTCGATTTTTATGATTATTAGGACGATAGATAAGCACTGTTCTACTAATTCGGCTGACAGCTTTGTCAAGGCTCGCTCTGGTCCAAAGTTAGGGACTACCGTTGCAAAACTAATAAGGCCTCTAGCCTCTCTGGACGATCCACCGTTAAGTGCCTGTCAATACACATTGCTTTTCATTTTATCAGAGAGTTGCGAGGCCTGCAGGGAATTATCGACAAAAATTACCTTAATTAGAAATTGCCCTCCGTGTGTGAAGATCTATTTCTACGTAGAAAGTGGTGAAACAATGAGCGTTCCAAGGACTAATCTACTGGATGTAATCAGGCGCTCTGGCTTTCCAGCACTATCGGTGACTAGAGCTTTTTTGGACGAGTCAAAGATAACACAATTTCCTATGATGATAGTTTTGAAGAACACAGTCGTAGTTGGGAAGTACATTGCCACTCCAAGATTATTGTTACAACTATTGGCCGAACCGAATGAGTTTATCTACTGACAGTATGGTCATATTGTCCCCTTCTACGTTCCCAAACAGCTAGGCTGCACTCTACATGTGGTTTGTGCGAAGGCAATTTACGACAACAACGCCAGCTGCCGCCGACAGGTTTCAAAAAAGATGAATTTCGACATCATGACTCTTGTATACATGAATCTCCCTAACAAGCATACGTATGACACGTTGTTTTTCCTCAAAGGATAGAGAGTCCACGTCCCGAGGGGACAGCCAGTCAATGACCGCCTGCCAATTCTGCTCTCTTTGCTTATTATCCATTTCAGTGGCAGTGGTTCGTTCGATTTCTAGTTGATGGACGAGCAGGCGTTGCTCGGAATCCTTCAATTCTGTCAACTTCGCTTCCACTTCTTCTGCGATGCCAAGTTCGGATGCTTTCGAGTATAAGTCGATTTGGTGTTTGCGTTCCTTCTTGATGTCGGCCAATTGGCGTTGAACAATTTGGAGCTCGGTCTTTTCATAAATTGTGCTGGGGCCGGTGTCTGGGGCAGATACGCCGTCACCCTGAAACGAACCAATCCATCCAGCAAGGTTGTTCCACACATATAGCTCTACGTCGTCGCGGCTAACCGTCAGTCGACAACCACGGCTTTTGACTCCTTCGAGGGTCTTGACATCTGTATACTGAAACACTTCTTTGCCCCAGTTCCGAGATTTTCTGCCGGTCATAGTGTTTCCACACTCACCACAGCGAAGCAGACCGCTCAACAGGTACTTGTTCTTTCCCATAGTATTCGCGTACCTCCGACGAGCTTGTTCCAACAGACGTTGAGCGTGGTCAAATTGGTTCTGTTTGATAATAGCCGGGCAGGGAACGGCAATCCACTCCGCTTCATCCCGCATACGAACCGGAATCTTTTCATCACATTGGCGAAATTTGTTCCCCAACATTCCCTCGGTGTTGTAGCGATTTTGATAAAACGTGCCTGCGTACGCGTGTTGTTTGAGCATTTGCCGAACGGTTTCTTTGTGCCACTGGACCGCACCACGTTTAGTGGGGATCCCCATGTCGTTAAGACGGCGAGCAATCCCGTTGATCCCTAAGCCCTGTTCTGTAAAAGAGCTAAAGATGAATCTGACTATGGCGGCTTCGGATTCTTTGACAATGTATTGGCTGGCGTTTTTGTCGTAGTCATAACCGTACATCTGATAATTCATGACAACCTTGCCCTGACGTGCCTTTTTTCGCCGCCCATTTGTCATTCGTTCATTGATTTTCTGCTTCTCGTACTCTGCGAAGGCTCCACGCATGTGATAGAATAGCATACCTTCCGGCGTTCGCTGGTAGTCATGGTTCACAAATACAAGCTCAGCGTAACGGTCGATATCGTCCGTAATCAGAAGTTGAACACTCAGTTTGCGCGCGAGACGGTCTGGGTCATAGCAAATAACTTTGGCAAATCGCTTATTTCGAACCCCTTCTAGCATCCTTTGGAGTGCGGGGCGTTCGATGAATTCACCGGAGTAGCCGTCATCTATGAACTCGACAATATCTTCTGTCTCGGCTTTGTCGATACATTTATCACGTTGGTCTGCCAGACTGTATCCGTGCTGTGCCTGTTCCTCCGTGCTCACTCTCGCATATATCGCAACTGCCAGCTTCATCGTCTCCCTTCGTCTGATTACTTGGCTCATGTCGAGCGTAAAGTTCAATCAGGTACCTAGAGACATCAGCAAGTCGTTTGTCTGTTTGCTCTCCTTTGATGATACGGACCTTGAATTTCTGCACATCCGCCACTCTCCTCACTCATCGACATATGAATTGGGCGGATTGTCCAATTACGTCGCCGCCTGTTCTCACGTATCGATGTCTCGGAAGAGGTGGGTGGTACGCTCAAGGGCTTGTCCAGTCTGGAAGCAATTACCGCAAAGGTATAGTCAATCACATGGAGATCCTTATGTACCTGCGCAGCAACAAGAAGCGGCGTAAGGACGTGTCCCTGGAGGATCCGGTGGGTTCAGACCGGGAGGGCAACGAGATGACGCTGTCGGACTTGTTGGGCAGCGATCCGGACGACGTGGTAGACACTGTGGACTTGACTTGGGAAAAACAAAAGATGTACGAGAAGCTGCCGCTCTTGGCGGAGCGGGAACGGCAGGTGCTGTGCAAACGCTACGGACTTCCTGACGGCGAAGAGTATACCCAGCGGGAGATTGCCCAGGAGTTGGGCATTTCCCGGTCGTACGTGTCGCGCATTGAACGCAAGGCTCTCGACAAACTCTACCAGCACATGAAGGCGAACAACGGCGTGGGCTGAGGTGAAACTCGCCGAAGCCGCCGTGGCCGTTTCGTCGTTTCTGGCGGCGGCTGTCCCGTGACGAAAACGGCGGGTCAATCCCGGGCTGACGCCCACAGGTTGCTTGCTGAACGGTTGTCCGTGTTGGCGAGCCGCCGCAGACTGTGGTACAGTTTTCACACATGGTTTTCACGGAGGTTTTTCATGACGAACTTTCGCCAGCAACTTTTGCCGAAGGAGTATGTGCCTTCGGTCTACGATATTCATCTGGACAAGTTGTGGAACCAGGGAAAGCGGCTCATTCTGACCGATCTCGACAATACACTGGTTCCCTGGAATGAACGCCAGGTGTCCAACAGTCTGACAGACTGGTTCTCGCGCATCCGGAACTACGGTTTCAACACCTGCCTCGTGACCAACAACAGGGGGCAGCACGTGACGGAGTTTGCGCGGCAGGTGGGTGCCAGGGCTGTTCGCGGTGCGCGTAAACCCAGGCCTCACGGATTTCTTCAGGCCATGTCGTACTTCAATGCCAGTCCCGCCGAGACGGTGATGATTGGCGACCAACTGTTTACAGATATTCGCGGCGGCAACCGGCTGGGTCTGTATACGATTCTGGTGGTGCCCATTCACAAACGGGAGTGGTGGGGAACGCGCATGAACCGCGTCCTGGAGCGAGCTGCCGTGCGAGTGTTCTTTGGGGACAAACTGGTACCTCAGGACACTGACGCTGACGCCCCAGCTTCGCAGTCCCGATTGGCCGGAGGTGACAAGAGCCTGTGAGCACAACTGTTTGTTCCGGCTGTGGGGCTCCTTTGCAGACGGAGTTCCCGGACCAGCCTGGATATGTACCGGTGTCTGCTCTAGCTCGCGAGCAGGCGGTCTGTAGGCGGTGTTTTCGCATCACGCACTACGGCGAGTTTTCTCGCTCTGTGGTGCCGCCACAAGAGTATGAACGACAGCTTGGAACCATCGTTTCACACCCAGGCACAGTGATGTATGTGCTGGATGTTTTTGATATACCGGCATCGCTGGTGTCCGGCCTCGAGCGGTTTGTCCAGAGCAGCAGGGTGGTTTTGGTGGTGAACAAGGTGGACCTGTTGCCTGTGGACGTCAATTACCTTTACCTGACGAAGTGGATTGAACAGACCATTCGCCACACCGGCGTCAATCCGGCGGACGTGGTGTTTGTCAGCGCAAAATCGGATATTGGCATCGAACTGCTCATGGACTCAGTGACCGTGCCCGGTACGGATCGGGTTTATGTGGTGGGTATGGCCAACGTGGGAAAATCCAGTATTTTGAACAGGTGGCTGCAGCACGCTGGATCGGGGAAGCAGCCGGTTTTTACGGTCTCGAAGGTCCCTGGAACCACCCTGGGCCTGAGCGCGGTGGACGTGACTCAGCCCACGGGGGGCACCGTCAGCGTTGTGGATACCCCGGGTCTCATCCGCGAGGGGGGGATTACGCATTTCCTTTGCCCCGATTGCCTGCAGTCGGTGGTTCCTTCCAGCCGCCTGCGACCACGGGTTTATCAGTTAAATCCGGGTCAGACGCTGTTTTTTGGCAATGCGGCACGGCTGGACTTTGTGGCGGGCGTGCGCCAGGGTGTGGTCTGCTACGTCAGCAATGACTTGGTCATACACCGTACGAAGCTGGAAAACGCGCAGTCTTTTCAAGACCTCCACCAGGAGGACATTCTGCGCGTACCCTGCGCCGGTTGTCGCCAATCGTTACCCTGGGGAGCGCCGACGGATGTGGCGACGGCGTCACAGACGCCACAGTCCTCTCGGCAATTACGGTCAGTGCGGAGTTCACAGACAGCGCGGCAGAGCCCCCGGCAGGAATCCAAGGTGCTGATGGTGCCCCGCAGCGGTTGCGACGTTACACTGCCTGGGCTGGGATGGATTGCCCTCTCTGGCCGGCCCTTTACCGGCAAGCTGTGGTTGCCATCTTCCATGAGCCCTAGTACACGGCCTCGACTCATTGGCAGTTTAAATCGCCCCGCGTCAAAGGGGTACAGGGCATGACAAAGCTCTTTGGCGTCCTTGGCTGGCCTATTGGTCATACGGCGTCTCCCGCAATGATGGCCGCGGCCTTTGCGGCATTGCAGGAAGATGCAGTGTATCTCCCCTTTGCCGTCCGCGAACAGGACTTTGTAACGGCTGTCCGAGGTTTGGCGGCGCTGGGGGCTGTGGGGGCCAACGTTACGATTCCTCACAAACAAACTGCATGGCGCGAGATGGACGAAGTCACCCCGGAGGCCCGCCTGGCTCAAGCCGTCAACACCATTGCCTTTGACGGCCAGCGGCTGACGGGGCACAACACGGATGTCCAGGGTTGGTGGAATACTGTCGTTTCCCACCTACCTGACGGGCCATTGCGGGTCACAGTATTTGGCAGTGGGGGTGCAACCCGGGCGGTACTGAGCGCGCTGAGTCTTCACCGCCCATCCAGCCACGTGGTTCTTGTGGCCCGCAACCAGGAAAGGGCCGGAGAACTGGCAACCTGCTATGAGGACTACCTCAGGATGTCCGTTCAATCGTGGTCACAGCGCCATGAAGCCTGCTTGGAAGCCCAATTGCTGGTAAACACCACATCCGTAGGGATGTGGCCGCAAACTGGGGAATCCGTCATTTTCGACCCCGGCTGTATTTCACCTGGGCAAGTGGTTCAGGACGTGGTGTATCGCCCACGGCAAACGACCTTGTTGAAGCAGGCACGGCTAAGAGGTGCCGTGGCAGTTGACGGGCTGCCAATGCTCGTGGGCCAGGGAGCCGCAGCTTTAGAATTCTGGTTGAGGCGCCCGGCCCCCTATGACGTCATGTTCAGCGCGGCGGAGAACTTTGTTGCGCATCGCTCTGAGCAACAGAGGGATTATTGACCATGTGCGCGGCAAGCCCCACCGTTGAGGGCGACGAGGATGTCAACATGCGGGAAATCTTCGGTACGGCAGAAATGGAGAAGGATTGACCTATGTTACACTCCAGGGTGATTCTTTTTGGCGGTACCTTCGAGCCGCCGCACATTGGGCACCTGATGCTGGCGCGATTGGCGCTGGAGCAGATGGAGGCCAACGAGGTGTGGCTGATTCCATCGGCATCGCCGCCACACAAGGAAGCGGTGACGCTGAACTACGACGTTCGCCGACAAATGGCACAGGCTCTAGTCTCAGACACTCCAGGCTTGCGCGTTATGGGGATTGAGGAAACCCTTCCTCGCCCGTCCTATACGGTGGAAACGGTCCTGACTTGTCAAAGTTTATATCCGGATACGGAGTTCTTGTTTCTGCTGGGTGCGGACAGTCTGGCGGCTTTGCCAAGCTGGCGTCGCGCCCAGGAATTGAGTCAATGTGTCGCCTTTGTCGTCGCGGTGCGATGGGGTTTTCCCTTTGCCGAGACGTACCAGCGCGTGAAGGACCAGCTGCCGCTGCTTCGGGCAACGGTGATGGAAATGCCCATCATCGACGTCTCGTCGTCATGGCTGCGGGCGCGTTTTCTGTCTGGGCAACCCATGTGTGGGCTGGTGCCGGACAAAGTACTTGCGATTTGGAGTCGCCACTTTCAACGGTGAGCGACGAGGGAGGAGGCTCAGTGGCAGTGACCAGAGAAGAACTCATTGCGTCCGTTGAGGCACAACTGAGTCCGAGACGGTTTCAGCACACGAAGGGTGTTGCCGCCACCGCCAGGCGCCTGGCGGCAATGTACGGAGAAGATGAGAACAAGGCGGAAATCGTCGGCTGGATCCACGATGTGGCGAGGGAATGGCCCGAGGAAAAAGTGCTGAGATATGCGGAAGACATTGAGATCCCCAATGGCTTTGCAGTGATGCCGAAACTGCTGCATGGACCGGTCGCAGCACGCCTCTTAAGCGAGCGCTATGGCATTCACGACGAAGACATGGCAAACGCAATTTGCTACCATACAACTGGGCGGGTGGGAATGTCGCCATTGGAGAAGATTGTGGCTCTGGCCGATTCCATTGAACCGGGGAGGAATTACGCCGGTGTTGAGGAATTGAGAGAAGCGGCGGAGGAAAACCTGAATCTGGCGCTGGCTAGGAGCCTGGACGCGGTGATTGTCTATCTCATAGAGCGGCACCAGTCAATTTTTCCCCTGACGGTCATGGCCCGAAATGATTTGTGGGAACAGTATCAAAGACAGGAAGAAAGTCAAACTGGCGGGAGGGAATCAGTGAATTGACGTCACAGGAAGTAGCGTTGGCGGCAGCAGCTGCAGCAGACGAGAAGAAGGCTCAAAACATCGCAATTTTAGACATTGCACACCTGACACCTATGGCAGACTGCTTCGTCATTTGCACAGCAAACTCCGGAACACAAGTGGAGGCCATTACCAAGGCCGTTCGCGACAGACTAGATGCCATGGGGCTACGTTGCCGAGCCACGGAAGGTTTGACGGAAGCTAGATGGGTGTTGATGGACTTTGGCGATGTGGTGGTGCACGTGTTTCGCCGGGAAGAGCGGGACTTTTACAACCTGGAGAGGTTGTGGGGAGACGCTACGGAGATACCCTTCTCAGCCTCGTAACTCTTCCGTGGCTCGCCAGTTCTGAGAAAACATTCGGGATCCCGGTGCTAGTCCAAGCGGGATCCCGATTTGATTTGGCGCATTTACCATTTACGGCACAGGGACGCGGCACCTCGGTGGCACAGGCGGTGAACCACAGTGAACCAGCAGTGAACAGGCAGTGAACCTAGTGGTGCTTATCGGTAGGAGAGGACCCCGTTTCCTTGTCCTTTCGTTGGTGCTCCAGAAACAGTTCCTGGCACTCTTTGTGATTTTGGAAGAAAGTGACCAGGGATTCAAGAGCCACCAGCGTAACCGGGCTCACATGGTGCTCTATGCCTTCCACATCGTGCTGAATCGTCTCTTCTTCAACGCCCAGCAGCCGCAGAAACGATGCGAGCATGGCGTGGCGTTCTTTCATCAGTTTTCCCATGCGCTGACCCCTGGGTGTCAGAATAATACCCCGGTACTTTTCGTAGGTGACATAGTGGTTCTCGTCAAGCTTCTGCAGCATTTTTGTGACCGACGACGGTTGCACCTCCAGGGAGATGGCGATGTCGGAAACGCGGGCATAGCCTTTTTCTTGCATCAATTCATAAATTTTTTCCAGGTAGTCCTCCATGCTGGGTGTTAACAACCATATGACCTCCGACGCATTCAGAATGTCAAATCGCTTCTTCTCAAGGTTTGAGGTTCCATAGCTTCCGGGAAACAGGATACTGGCCGCGCCTCCCAGAAGTTTGACAGCAGTCGGAATGGAGGTGCAGCGATGGAACCGTCGGACAGCCTGGAACTGCAGTGGGACTGCGAAACCCCCGCTTCCCCCAGCGGGAATCCGCGGGGCAGAGGCAGGTTTGCCGTAATGTCTGTATTGTTTCGAATCATGGTCGTAACCGTGGCATTTGCGGCCGGGTTTGCCACAAAATCTATCCTTGCCCTGCATCCGCAAAGTGTCCCTGTCACGGACGGGAGTGGCAACTCTGCTCCTATGATAGCAAACTCTGCGATCCTGTCCACTGAAAACACTGTGACAGTTCCAACAAATCCATCCGCAAACCAAATTGAGGTGGACGTCCACGGAGACGTGCTTCACCCTGGCCTCTACACTCTGCCCGTCACCGCTCGCTTTTCCGACGCGGTGCAGGCTGCCGGTGGCTTTCTCCACTCTGCAGACGCCGGCCAGGTGAACCTGGCCCAAGCACTGACAGATGGTCAAGAGGTCATTGTGCCTGCCGTCAACCCCAACCCGCCAGTCGCCGCTAACGGCGCGAACAGTAGCAGCGGTATCGCCGGCGCGGGAGTGGGAACCAACGCCACCGGAACCCCTGCCGCCAGCACGGCCTCTACAACCGTCGGATCGTCAGCCCAAGGTACAAGCCCCGGCCCAGGGCAGCTCATCGACTTGAACACGGCCGATGTGGCCACTTTGGAAACCCTTCCCGACATCGGCCCGAGCCGGGCGCAAGCGATTGCGGATTACAGGCAGGCTCACGGTCCGTTCAAGGATGTCGCGGGTGTGAAGGATGTCAGGGGCATCGGCGCGGGTATCTTCGCCAAAATTCAGCCCTTCTTAACGGTAGCAGGCTCATCTCCGTAATATGACTCTGCAAACCATCCTGGAACCCGCTATAATAAATAGACACTTGCGAACTGAGAATTGTGATTTCGGGGAGGATGGAAGTGGCTGTAAACTGGGTTACGGTTGTTGCTTTCCTGCTGTTCATCTGGCCCATCGTTCACGGAGCAGCCCGAGGTTTTGCACATGAGACAGGGTCCGTTCTGGCTCAGATCACATCCATCGCTTCCGGTGTCATCGCCCTTCTCATCGGCTGGTGGGGAAGCCTCAGGCTCTCCCGGTTGGTGACGTCCACATCCAGTCATAAACTTCCCTCATGGCTGGGAAAAGGGGTCCAACTGTGGCAACAGGCACCAACAGTGGCACACGTCATCACCTTTGTTGTCCTATACCTGCTGGTGTCTTCCCTGGCTCACGGTTTCCTACGTTTTCTGCCCGCCGTGGCGACGCGCTTTATTCCCCGGTTCCTTGCGCGCAGCCATCTGTTGGGAGCCTTGGTGGGTATCGTTGTCGGCGTCCTTCGCGTCGTCGTTTACGGAGGCGTGCTCTACGTCGTCCTCCAGTACTTTTCTTTGCCGGCCATTGCCAACCAGGCCGACCACTCCTCCGTCTACCACCGGCTTGAGAAAGGCATCTACGCCCGCTGGGTCAATCCGTTTCTGAATCGGCAGCTACCGGTTCTCGCCCGCGGCGCCCTTGAACCCCTATCCAACAGCATCGACCTCATTGTCGTTCCCTCGCTCATTCATGGGCAGGAGCAGGGCGTGTTGATTGTACCGGCGCAAATCCAGACGCTGGCGAAATCCATTGTTGGGAATGCCACCAATCCGGAGACGAAGGCCCATCTCCTATACGAGTGGGAAATCCACCACATCCATTACGACTGGAAGAAGTACAACGACTATGTGGAGAACGGCAAATGGGACGCGCAGACGCCATTGCAGACCTTGAAAACGGGAACAGGAGTCTGTGCCGATTACGCCCTGCTCTATGCCGACTTGGCTCACTCCAGCGGACTGGATGTCATGATTGTAGACGGAATTGGCGGTACGCCGGCGGACTATGGGGCACACGCCTGGAACGAAATCTACCTGCCTGGTGAGAAACAGTGGATTCCGCTAGACACCACCTGGGGCAGCCAGCAGGACAAGTGGTTCAACCCTCCGGGTTTTAGCCAGACGCACCAACCCCAGGAAAAAATCATCATCTCGGAGGTTAAGGGCTAACGGCGGTTGTTCGTTGGCGAGCCTACCTATTGCTCCTGATTGTTACCATTGTTAGCGGATTTGAACTACAGCAAAAACTGCCCCTCATCCTGTGGACGTGCATCAGCGCCAGCGGGGGATTTGCCGTGGTCGATGCCATTCGTCGCATGGACCTGTGGCTTCGAAAAAGGCAGTGGCGGCCAGGGAAACGCTGGCCCGGTTCGCCCGTTCTCACCTGGGTGTGGCTGGCTGCAGGTTTTACTGCCGCCGGTTTTCTCACAGGCGGACTGAGAGAAATGCAGGCGCCTGCCGTCAGTCCCTTCCCGCTCAACAGTGCCATACTGTTGCAGACCACTGTGACTCAGGTCCAAGCCGTCAACGGTGGCACAAAGGTCATTCTCTCAGTACATCATATGGAGAATGAATCAAACCAGGTGAGTCAAAGAGTGGCCTTTCCAGTAGAATGGCTCATCTGGGACACACCCACCACGTTACAAGCCGGCGAAAATGCCCAAGTGGAGGGCGTTCTGCAGGAACCTCCGGTGCAAACGTCGTCGGGAGTCGCGGTGCGCCAGGCATTAGCGGGCCAAGGCATTCACTACGAGTTTCAAGGACACCTGCTGTCTTCGCAGAGCACTCCGGGAGGGGGCTTGACAGGTTGGTTCTACGGCTGGGAAGATCCCTTTCTCAAGCGCATCAACGACGGCCTGCTGGCGATGAGCGTGCCCCCGGAGGACGCCTCACTCCTAGAAGGCATTGTTTTTGGAAACCAGGCCAGCGCGCCGTCTGGAAGCCAACACCAGGACTTTCTGCGGTCGGGCCTGTTGCACATTCTGGCCGCCAGTGGCGCCAACGTGTTTCTCATGGAGCAGTTTTTTCACGTGCTGTTGTGGCCGTTGCGCTGGCTGAGACCGCTGCTTCATTACCCGCAGTTTGTCATCCATGGTATGTCCATTGTTTTGACATGGGGATTCTGCGCACTCTGCGGTTATCAGCCGTCTATTGTTAGAGCCACGGTGATGTCCAACTACCGTGCTTTGGGCCTCATCACAAGCCGCCGGGCCTCCAGCTGGAATGGACTGCTCATGGCTGCAATAGTCATGAGCATTGTCCTCCCGGGCATTTTGTTGAATACTTCCTCTCTGCTGAATTTTGTGGCGACAGCGGCTGTTCAACGAGCCATGTCCCAATCCGTACCCTTTCGTCGGAAAGAGACCAAGCCGGGTCTGTCGGGAAGATTGATCCTTATTCTAAAGCCGGTTGCTAAGCGCCTTGTTAGCACAATTCAAATCACGTTTACCGTGGAACTCTATCTAACGCCTCTGCTGATTTTCCTGTTCCAACAGTTGACCCCTCTAGCTATGGTTGCCAACGTCCTGGCCGAGCCGTTACTGTTCTTGCTCCTTCCGGTCACAGCCACGGTGGTGGCCGCCATTTTGTTGAAAGGCGTTGTGTCCTGGCTCGTCCCGGCCATACTCTGCAAGGGGCTCGTGGCGGCAAACCTGACACTGCTGCACTGGCTGCTTGACATCAGCCAACTCATTGCCCATAGCCCAGTGGCGCTTTACCAGACACAAACCATCTCCCTGACGGACGTCTGTTCTTACTATGTTTTCATTTTGGGTCTCAGCTATCTTGTAAAATGGGTGATTTCTACAGAATAAATGTGAAATTATTGTGAACAAGGTGTTATAATCGGTCTATAGACAGAACCAATAGACAGCGAAGCGGCCACCATTTCCCACATTTGCTGGGCTTCAGACGTCATAAATCATTGACGACACAGACTAAGGCAATACACCTCTGGCCACGAGCTGTAAAAACGTCTGGGAGAGGGAGAGTATCATGGCGGACATTCTCATTCTGGGAGCAGGCTATACGGGAATTATGGCTGCCACCCATTTGGATAAAGCGACGCAACCATTCACACTCATCAACAGACACCCATACCATTATTTCACAACGCTGCTCCACGAAGCTGCAGGGGGGCGTGGCAACAGGAAGGACTATAGCGTTACTTTGAAGAATCTCCTCCACAAGCCCACTTCTCAACTGGTAGTGGGGGAAGTCCGAGCCATTGAGCGCCACAGACACGCCGTTGTCACTGGTGAGGGTGAGTATTTTTACGACCGGCTCATCATCGCGTTGGGTTGGGTGCCGGCGTACTTCGGTATTGAAGGTCTCGACAAGTACAGTCTGGTTCTGACGAACCTGGAATCGGCGATGAACATTCGCCAGCACATTGAAAGGCAGTTTCAAGCCTATGTGGACGACAAGAATCCAGAGCGGCTACGGGTTGTAGTTGGCGGAGCAGGACTGACCGGTGTGGAACTCACCGGAGAACTTCTGGACTGGTTACCCACGCTGTGCGTGAAATACGGCATTGACGCATCCTTGGTGGAGGTTCACAACATTGAGGCCATGCCCACCGTCCTACCCCAAGTTTCAGAATCGCTGCGCAACACGGCGGCGGAGGTCTTAGAACGCAAGGGCGCGGTGGTGCGAACCGGCACCAAGATTGTTAAAGTCGAGGAAAACCGGGTTCATCTGGCCACCAACGAGAGGGTTCACGCTCGAACCATCATCTGGACGGGAGGTGTCAAGGCCAATCCAATACTGAGGGCGGCGGGGTTCACCGTTGATGGCCGAGGGCGTGCCATAGTGGACGGCTACCTGAAATCCGTAGATGACGACTCAGTCTTTATTGGCGGCGACTCGGCCTGCTTTGAAACTCACAGAGGCAACCAGCTGCCGCCCACCGCTCAGGTGGCGACGCAAATGGGTCGCGCCATTGGGCGGAACCTGGTGGCGGCTGTCCAAGGCAAGGAGATGCAACCCTTCCGGGTGAGTTTAAAAGGTACACTGGCATCCATTGGCCGGGAGGAAGCCGTTGGTGACGTCGGCGGGATCCCGGTGCGAGGCATGGTGGCTACTGTGGCCAAGGAGGCCACGAAAATTAAATACCTGTGGGAACTTGGTGGCGCGAGACTGGCTGGCGAAAAAACCGATATCGTCGGCAGGTGAGAGAGGTTTGAGACCATCGACGCCTTCCTGTGCAGGCGCTAATTGCGTGGTATACTGTGCGGGGAGGCGTTGTCTTGTGCTTCAGTGGAAACAGGCGCTGGCGTTGGTGCACGACGGACACTTACGGCCCATCTACACACTGGTGGGTACTGAAAAGACACTGATGGAGAGGTTCATCCGCCGGATTCAGGCCTCCGTGGCGAGGATTGAGGGTATGGCGCCGGATGTTCAGCGATTCTACTGCGACGATGCGGGTTGTACTGCGGCAATTTCCCAGTGTCAAACCGTTTCATTATTCGCAGAGCCGTCCGTTGTTCTTCTGCTGAACTGCACTGGTCTGACCGCGCAACCAAAAGGGAAACACGATTTGACCGCGCTGGAGACCTATGCAGAGGCTCCCATCTCCACGCGTATCCTCGTGGTAACCTGCGACTCCGGGAAGCTGGACGAACGCAAAAAGGTTGTCAAGGCACTGAAGAAATTCCCTGTGGTGGACTGCAATTCTCCAAAGGACGGGGAAGCCCTCGCGTTTGTACGGGAATTGGCCGCCGAAAAGGGACTCAAGGTTGCGCCTGATGCGCTGGCAGAACTATGGCGCCGAACACAGTCTGTCACAGTCTGCGAGAGAGAATTGGAGAAGCTCCAGGCCTATAGCGGTGGCACGGTGAGTCTGGCGGACATTGTTGAAGTCACGCCCAGTACAACGGAGGACAATGTCTTTCGCTGGGTGGAAGGAGTTGTCCTGGGAGACCTCTATAGTTCATTTGAGGCGCTTCAGAGCTTGCAGCAAAGCGGATACGACGCATTTGCCCTCTTTTCATTGCTGGCGAGGCAACTGCGCTTGATGTGGTATGCAAAAACCATGGGTCAGACGGCAACTTCGCCAAACGAACTGGCTCGCAGGCTGGGCGCTCATCCCTATGCTCTGAAAATGGCCGGCCAGCAAGCGCGACACATGACGGTTCATAAAATTGAGACGTTGCTATGTACGATTGCCGATACGGAATTCGCCGTCAAAAGCGGGCGCCGCGATGTAGCCCAAGCCTTGGATTGGATTGTTCTGTCTTGTGCCACAGTCTCCGCAACTCCGATTGGAAGGCGTTGACAACTCCTGTGGGGAATCCGTATTCATGTTGTAACTGCCATACCAATGTGGCGGTTTGCAATGGCTGCGCACCACGGCGTTGAGCATTGATGCCGTCTTGGTTCTGCCGCGCATGGTGGCCATGCATCAGCTTTAATTTAAGTGGAGGCGATAGCATGGGAAAGCTGAATATTCTCCTTATTCCGGTGGTTATTGGGCTGAGTATGGCAACGACGGGCGTGTGCTGAGCATCCTCACATTGTTGGCGCTACAGCCAATGCCAGTGCAAATGTCCCTGCAAAAAACGCCCCTCCAGCAAAACCAGCACATGTATCTGTCTCAGTAGGACTTGGAGATACCGCTCAGTGGATTAGCTCCCAGTGGGGATAACCCCAAAAGGTTATTGTACCTCTGTCCAAATCTGCCGGCACTTTCGTTTACAAGAATTCCGTCCAAGTGATGTTCGACAATCATCGGGCATATGACTTGCAGCAAACGTTCAAACCTGCCATCGACCTACCTGCGGCTCAGAAAATTGCTCTCAAAAGGGAACCTACTGATAGCAAATACCAGCAGGATCACAAACGCAATGGCAACGAGTACGTCGATTACACCAGTAAACTAATAAGCTCGTTTTGGGATGCGCACATGTACAATTTGACTCCCGGGGGATTTCATGTCGAATATGACTTTGATGCAGCCGGTAAAGTGACGTCTATGGATATTAGCCTAGGATGGTAGGCCATTCGCAAATAACTGTGACTCTGAGGGGAGAGACCAGTGAAACAAAACCACACAAAAATTGGGCTGGGTTCGATTTCGCTATTGCTGTTTGTATGCGGACTATTGTTTTCCTTTTCATTGACCCACGGTACGTCATATGGAGACCGCATGTTAATATTCATGGGTTTGCACCCCTGGTCCAATGGTACTACAGGACTGCATTATACAATGTTTTATTCTCTTGCATTCTATATCCCAGCGCTGATTTTGGGTTACAGGTTCAAGAATGACGCAGGAGCAAAACTGGGCAGGATGTTGTCCTTGATTATGACTGTCCTACTCTTAGTGGCATCGGTATTTCTGGTGGCCGTTTAGCCTTCCTTGATACGACAGCCAGGTGAACAGGAAGCTGAATCCAGTCACGGCTACAGTAACGCAAGGGCAGGCGGTCATGAGTTTTACCAAAGGCCAGGCTTTTGTGGTGTTGCAGCCAAAGCAGGTCCCACAAGCTACCAAGCCAGTGACAGGATTCCCTGTATTCCCATGGGGTGTAGGTGGGCTGCTCAGTATCCTGACAGGCGGTTTGATACTCTTGTGGCAGAAACCTAGAAAAAGGCCTGAGTAATCGAGCGTTGAAATAAATACAGCACTACCGATACAGGGATGAGGTCTCCTTTAGCGGGGACCCGTCTCTTTTCATTTGCTTGGCATCAAAGAAGTTCGATGAACGGGGTCGTTAGCGGTGTTGCCTAGATATTTTCTATCATGTTTGCCGCCCGACAGGATAAACTACCCCCATATAAGACCGCTGCAAAAAACGACCCTTCACGTCAGGGTCGTTTCAAACATGGTTTCATCTCACGGTTCATTTACTGAGCCTTCAACATGCCATTGTACCGGCGTGTCAATCGAGACTTTTTACGGCTTGCGTTGTTCCTGTGAATGATTCCTTTGGAAGCGGCCTTGTCCAGCGCGCGCGTGGCGATGGCCAAAGCAAGGCGAGCCTGTTCTGCATCGTTGCTCGAAACAGCGACTTCGAACTTTTTCACCGTTGTCCTAAGGGCCGAACGCAACGACGCATTGCGAAGGCTCCGTTTCGAAGTGATGCGTACGCGTTTTTCAGCTGATTTGATATTTGGCACAGTCTCACCTCCTTGCAATACCAAGCATACAGACGGCAAATAGTTTACCACAGGGTGAGACCGACTGCAATACGGGGGAGTTCCTGGCGCTACGATACCAGCCATCTCCCTTCCATCTCCACTGGCAGAAAGGGACTGAGACTATGAGGTATGGCAGGGCCCGATGGATTTTCTCAAAGTATCTGACGCAAGAGCCCGCAGAAACTTCGCAGACGAATCGCGTTTTCCCGCCTAGTGGCAACGGTAGTGATACCTCCGATACTCCCAGCGACCATCCTTCCAGCGGCACGCCTCGCCTTGACTTGGCCCTGGAGGCTCACGAGGCTGCCCTGGGGGCTCTGGGAGGTCCGGCCGTTCCCGGTGTGACTGTGACAACGGACACGTCCGACCCCGACATTGTGGTGAGCACAGTGGTTGTGGAGACAGAGGAAGGCGCCAGTCGCATCGGCAAACAGGTGGGGACTTATATTTCGGTAGAGGCGCCGAAGTTACGTCACCGCGACTCGGATTTGCAACAACGGGTGATTCACCAAGTTCAGCAAGGGGTATCCCGCCTCATGGAAGGAAAAGACTTCACATCGGTCTTGGTTATTGGTCTAGGCAACGCCCAGGTCACACCAGACGCTCTGGGCCCGCTGGTGACGGAAAGGATGTTTGTAACGCGACACCTGCTGAACCTTGTGCCAAACCTAGAAGAGGAAGGCTACCGCGAGCTTGCGGCTGTGGCGCCGGGGGTACTGGGCGTCACTGGAATCGAAACCCAGGAGGTCGTCCTCGGCATTGTGGAGCACGTCAAGCCAAAATTGGTCATTGCTATTGACTCGCTGGCGTCCACATCCCTCTCAAGAGTCAACTCCACCATTCAGATTGCCGATAGCGGGATTCACCCTGGGTCCGGTGTCGGCAATCACCGCAAGGGGCTGACGAAAGAGACCCTTGGCGTTCCGGTCATTGGCATCGGCGTGCCCACAGTTGTGGACGCCGCCACCATTGCCAGCGAAGCTATAGAAGCAGTGGTGCGGGAATTGGAATCGCAACTGCCGGGGAACGCCGCCAGCGCGGTGCTGGGGGGGCTGCAACCGCGAGAAAAGTGGCAGATGATTGCCGAACTACTGGAGCCCGTGGGGAACAATCTGATGGTAACACCAAAGGAAATTGACGAGTTTGTGGAAGACGCGGCAAACATCATCGCTAAAGGTCTCAATCTGGCCGTTCACCCCGGAATGACCCTAGAGGAGGCCAACTTGCTGAGCTATTGAGAGGGGATGAGCGTCCAACCGTAGCCCATCTGGCTGTAACCGATGGGAGTCAAAGAGGTTGTAATCTGACACCGCCCCGCGCACTGGGGATGCAGACGGGGCGGACGAAATATTTGGGAGGTGCCCTATGCGTTGGCAGACAGCATGGACATGATGTTTTTCACGTAGTTCTGCGTTTCGCTGTAGGGTGGAATCCCACCGTATCGGGAAACCGCGCCCGACCCCGCATTGTATGCGGCCAGAGCCAATGGAATGTTGCCATTATACCGGCTCAGCAACTGGGAGAGGTACTTGGTCCCGCCGTCAACGTTGGACTGGATGTCGTAGGGATTTGTAACCCCTAGAGATGCGGCCGTTCCAGGCATCAACTGCATCAACCCCATGGCACCGGCGGAGCTGGTAGCATTGGGATTGCCGCCGGATTCCTGCTGTACCACAGCGTGAATCAAGTTGGCTGGTACCCCGTATTTGGCAGCCGCGCTGTCAATGGCCTGTTCCACCTGAGCTGAAAAACCCGTTGTGCTCTGAGTGGACGCAGGACTGGCGGTCGCCGCCACCGCACCAGACTCGCCTGTTGCAGCCAGCAGCATGCTCACCAAGGGATTCACCACGCCGGATTCGGCGGGAGACCCTGCCGCGCCATTGAGGGAAGCGGACAGCATCTGTGCGGCCAGGTCCAGAGGCACTATTCCGGATAGACCTGATGTGGTGTCGTCCCCCGTCGTTCCCAAGGCACTGTCCAATCCCGACCCGGAATTCAGGGATGCCAATGAGTCGGCAGAATTTCCTTGACTCAGCAGTAGCGACTCCATGAGCATCAGGGACAGGGCGCTGGAAGCCGACGTGAGGGAAGTGTTGCCGCTCTGATTTGCAGCCATGGACGCAACTTCCACACTGAGAAGCGAACTCAGTAAAGAACTGAAGGCGTCACCGTTGGTTACATCGCCACCGGCACCGGTCGAAGAAGAAGTTCCAGAGGTCCAGTTGGCAGCCTCCTGGCTGGCTGGCAGACCCTGAATCAAGTTGCCGTTGACAGGTGAAGTCATTGCTTGAACAACCCCTTCCGGTTGGAAAGAATCCTCGCATCTGCCGATTTCATTCCGCTAATCAATTCCCCGGCTTGTCGCAAAATCCTGCCTGGTAACGTGAAATCTAGCAAAATTCCAGCCGTGGAAAAAAGCATAATCTACGGATTCTACTCATATTCTTGTTAACAAGTAAAAATGCTGAATCAAAGGATGATGATGATGCACAGTGAGTGGCAAAATCTATCAACCTATTTGAAAAAGGCTGTAGCGGCGGTACTGTTTCTATTATTGTTAATTGGTGGCGCGGCTGCTGTGCTGTCCGCGGCCGCTGCCACGCTGGACTCCTTGTCCGGACCCAACCCCGCTGTGGTGGTTTCTTCCAGCGCGGGTGCGACGACTGAGGGAACATCGTTTGCATCGGGAGAGACATCGCCAACTCAGACGGACGGGACTTCGGCTCAACCGGGGACGACACAGCCGGGGACGACACCGTCCCAGGGCACGCAGTCCCAGGGCGCACAGTCCCAGGCGCAAACTTCCGATTCTCAACCCAAGGCCACTTCAAGCACCGCGTCTGCGGCTTCCCAGGACGTAATGGAAACCCCTGTAGTGGACGCCTTGGATAAAGGCGGTATCATTGTGGGCAACAGCGTGCAAAACGTCTTTGGCGACATTCTGGCCAACGCCCTGCAGGTGCTCTTTGTGGAACGCCCCGTCCCGGTCAACCAGGTCTCTACAGTGGACGGGACGCAAACGCCCAGTGACTCCAACTGGGTCAATCCGTAGGCCGTGCACAGTGGGGTCAGCGAGCCGTGGGCAATCCCGATTCGGCGCGGCGTAGTCCCCAGCGAGCCGTGGGCAATCCCGATTCGGTACGGCGTAGTCCCCAGCGGACCGGAGCCACCCACGTTGGAGTTGCAGCCGCAGTTGTTCTCATGACTGGGGCAGTGTTATAATGACGCTATTACCAGCGTGTGTCAGCCGCGCCATTGAGGCGCGGTTTATTAATGACCTGCGGGAGGTTCGGTCACTTGTCCAGCGTACAGGAGCGCATCCGGAATTTCTCCATTATTGCGCATATCGATCACGGTAAGTCCACCCTGGCAGACCGCTTGCTGGAGTTCACGCACACCGTAACGGAACGGGAGATGCAGAGCCAACTGCTCGATCAACTGGATTTGGAGCGGGAGCGAGGTATCACCATCAAGTTGCAGGCGGTGCGCTTGATATACCCAGCAAAGGACGGTCAGGATTACATTCTCAACCTCATTGACACTCCTGGCCACGTGGATTTCACCTACGAAGTGTCGCGCAGCCTGGCGGCGTGCGAAGGAGCGCTGCTGGTGGTGGATGCTGCCCAGGGGATTGAAGCACAGACGTTGGCCAACGTGTATCTGGCTCTGGACAACGACCTGGAAATCTTGCCGGTGATTAATAAAATCGATTTGCCCAGTGCCGAGCCGGATAGGGTGCGCCGGGAAATTGAAGACATCATTGGGTTGGATGCCAGTGACGCGGTCCTGGCATCGGCCAAGGACGGCACAGGTGTCGAGGAGATTCTTGAACAAATCGTCCACAAAGTCCCGCCACCGCAGGGGGACGCGAAAGCGCCCCTGCAGGCTTTGATTTTTGATTCCCACTATGACTCCTATCGCGGCGTGGTTGTGTACATTCGCGTGTTGAACGGCGAGATTTACCCTGGCATGAAGGTTCATCTCATGGCGACGAAGGCCGAGTTTGAAGTGGCGGAAGTGGGCGTTTTTCGCCCTGCCATGGTTGCGGCAGACAAGCTGTCCGCCGGAGAGGTGGGTTACTTCTTCGGTAGTATCAAGGACGTGAAGCATGCTCGAGTGGGCGATACCGTAACAGAGGCGTCACGAAAAGCGGACAAGCCACTGCCCGGATACCGGCGGGTGAATCCCATGGTGTTCTGCGGCTTGTACCCGGTGGACAGTAACGAGTTCCCCGATTTGCGCGACGCACTGGAAAAACTCAGTCTCAACGACGCGGCTCTGACCTTTGAACCGGAGACTTCCTCCGCCCTGGGGTTTGGTTTTCGCTGTGGTTTTCTCGGTTTACTTCACATGGAAATTGTCCAGGAGCGGCTGGAACGGGAGTACAACCTCACGCTCATTACTACGGCGCCTAGCGTTATCTACCACGTTTACCAGACGGATGGGACCGTGCTCACCATTGACAATCCCAGTGAGATGCCGACACAGGACAGAATTGACAGAGTCGAGGAGCCCTACGTCCGCGCCTCCATCATTGTGCCCAACGATTTTGTGGGGTCAGTGATGGAGTTGTGCCAGGAAAAGCGGGGAATCTACAAAGATATGCAGTATTTGGACACTACCCGAGCGACACTGGTCTATGAACTGCCGCTCTCCGAGATTGTGTATGACTTTTTTGACCGGTTAAAGTCGTCCACCCGAGGGTATGCCTCCTTTGATTATGAACTCAAAGGATACTACGAGTCGGACCTGGTGAAAATGGACATTCTGCTGAATGGCGAGATTGTGGATGCCTTGTCCTTCATTGTCCACCGCGACAGGGCCTATTACCGGGGACGAACCCTGTGCGAACGCCTGAAAGATTTGATTCCCAGGCAAATGTTTGAAGTGCCGATTCAGGCGGCGATTGGCAACCGCGTCATTGCTAGGGAGACCATTCGCGCCATGCGCAAGAACGTGTTGGCCAAGTGTTACGGCGGGGACATCACCCGCAAGCGCAAACTCTTAGAGAAACAAAAGGAAGGCAAGAAGCGCATGAAGCAAGTGGGGCGTGTGGAAGTGCCCCAGGAGGCGTTTATGGCAGTATTGAAAATGGAGTAAATCTAAATGTCATCCTTCAACAAGCATCGCCACATCAGTGCAGCCACCGGCCTGCAGGTTCCGGCAGAGGCTTTGTACATCCATATCCCCTTTTGCCAAAGCCGCTGCCACTACTGCGACTTTGCGACAGCAGTGGCGCCTGCTGCCGTTCGTGACGCCTATGTCCAAGCACTCACAAGGGAGTTGGCTCTGCTTCGCGACGAAGCCAGCCGGCCATTGAAGTCTGTCTATTTTGGAGGCGGTACGCCCACTTTGCTGTCTGCAAACCAGTTGCGTCAGGTGCTGGAGTGTGTGCACAAGACTTTTCCTGTGGCAGTGGACGCTGAAATCACTTTTGAAGCCAACCCCGGCACCGTGACTCGCGAAAAACTGATGGTGTTGCAAAGCCTTGGAGTCAATCGCCTGAGCTTCGGCGCGCAGACTTTCAATGAGGCTCTGCTACTGGCCCTTGGCCGTCGGCACGAGGCCCGCGATGTAGACGAAAGTCTGGCTCTGGCCCAGACTCTAGGATTCAACAGACTGAGCATCGATCTCATGTTCGGACTGCCCAACCAGACCCTTGAGGACGTGGAAACAGCGCTCAGCCGCTTCTTTTCCTATGATATTGAGCACTTGTCGGCGTACTGGCTGAAAATCGAACCGGGCACGCCGTTTTATACCTGGCATCAGCAGGGTTTGTTACCGTTACCCGGTGAAGACGCGGAAGCGGATATGTACGAATGGGTTCGTCACCGTATGACCACGGAGGGTTGGCAGCACTATGAGATTAGCAATTTCGCCAAACCTGGACGAGAGTCGGTCCATAACCTGGTCTACTGGCGCAACCAGCCCTACCTTGCGGCCGGCCTTGGGGCTTACGGCTATTCGCACCAGATTCGCAGCTCAAACACCCGCAGCATGAAGGACTACCTGCAAATGCTGGAACGGGGGCAGCGTCCAGTGGCGGAGAGACAGTCCATTTCCCCGCAGGAGTACGCTGAAAATACCATGATGCTGGGTCTGCGCCTCCAGGAAGGGGTGTCACGGCGACGGTTTCTGAGTCAGCATGGCGTAGCTATGGAAGAACTTTTTGACTTTGTCATCCGCAGCCTCATCGCTAAGGGATGGGTCCAATGGCAACAGGACAGGCTGGTGCTTGTTCCTGAGATGTGGCCAGTGGGAAATGTGGTGTTTGAAGAATTCGTCGGCGTGCTGGGTGATGAACAGGCGGGGGGCAATTGACAATTTCGCAGGGAGTTGCTATTGTCGAAGTGTTGATGTTAGCACTCTACCGATGTGAGTGCTAACGAGAAATTTGGAGTCACAAGGGAGGGTTGGTAGTGCTGACAGAGAGGCAAAAGCTGATTCTAAACGCCATTGTGCAGGATTACGTTTTTTCAGCCGAACCCATAGGTTCCCGTGCCTTATCCAAGCACGACAATATACAATTCAGTGCTGCCACGATTCGCAACGAGATGTCTGATTTGGAGGAAATGGGATATCTCAGTCAACCCCACACTTCGGCAGGGCGAATTCCTTCGCAAAAAGGGTACCGATTCTATGTGGACCACCTGCTCTCACAGGTCGATGTGAGTCCAAATCACGTAGAGGTGCTGCGCGAGGTATTCCGGCAACGCATTGACGAGTTGGAGCGGGTTCTACAACAGACGGCTGCAGTGTTATCTCAGTTGACTCAATATACGTCAATTGTCCTTGGGCCAAAATCGTCGGGAGAAAGTGTGCGTCAGGTTCAATTGATTCCGCTGGCGTCAGGTAAGGCTGTGGCGATTCTGGTGACTAACACCGGAACGGTAATGAACAAGCACGTTCATATTCCGGCGGATTTGTCTCCGGACGAACTAGTTCGAATGGTAAGCATGTTGAACGAGCGGCTCTCAGGCACGCCGCTATCCAGGCTCCGTTCCACCATGTATAAGGAAGTCTCCTCGGAACTGTCGTCCATTATGGAACGGTACGAAGGCATGGTGGAGTTTCTGGACGAGCTGACGGATGTGTCAAAGCCCGTTGCCAATGTTTTCATTGAGGGAACCATTAACATGCTGGCGCAACCTGAGTTCCGCGATATCGACAAGGTTCGGCCGCTTCTGGCTCTGTTTGAAAGGGCGGACATGGCCAGGGATGTGCTGCCGGATCAGGCTGGGTTGCAAGTGCGAATCGGCAGGGAAAACGCCGTGGAGACCTTGGAAGACTGTTCCGTCGTTTCCGCTGCCTATACCTTGGACGGAGTCCCTGTCGGGAAAATAGGAATCATTGGTCCCACTCGTATGAATTACGCCCGCGTAATTCAAATTTTGGAGTACACGTCCGGTGCTCTCAGCCACCTGTTTCGTGAATTTCTCTGACAACGATGTGAAGGCCGTTACGAAGACACGTTCTTGAACCAGGTTGACGCTATTTGAGGAGGTCAGTTTTTTCCATGAAGTCGCAACAGCGCAGGATACAGACGGAACCAATGCAGGAAGAGACGGAGACTGCCAAGGCTGCACAGACTACGGGAAATCCGGCGGCTGAAGCGTCTGTCGACGGCTCTGGCAACCAGAATCCGCCGGCAGTAGATTTGGATGTGGAATTAGAAGAAGTGGAGGGCAACCCAGCGGACTCCACCGCTTCCGCAGACGCAGCCGAGGCAACCGGCGATACCGCAGACATGGCTGAGGTCAAGGCTTTCGCCGCACAGGAGTCACCGGAGGCGCGGCAGATTGAGGAACTGACGGGGCAGTTATTGCGGGCCCGAGCGGATTTTGACAACTTCCGCAGGCGCAGCCGGCAAGAGAAGGAAGAACTGCAGCAGTTTGCCACCAAGAAGCTGCTGGAGGAACTGCTGCCCGTGGTGGACAACTTCGAACGGGCTCTTGCGGCTTTTTCAAACAGCGCCGACACCGCCACGGATGACGTGGCGCACCTGAAAACCGGTCTGGAAATGGTACATAGGCAACTCCTGGGAGTCCTTGAGCAAGAAGGGGTGCAGCCGATTGACGCGCTGGGGCAGCCCTTCAATCCGAATTTCCACCAGGCCGTCATGCAGGAAGAGGTGGAAGGCGAGGAACCAGGAAAAGTCATTGCGGAGCTGCAGAAGGGCTACATCCTTCACAGCCGCGTCCTGCGACCCGCTATGGTCAAGGTCACCAGTTGAGATGATAGGTTAACAGGCACACAGCGCCAGAGCTTTTACGAGGAGGATACCGACGTATGGGAAAGGTAATTGGCATTGACTTGGGAACGACAAACTCTTGTGTGGCCGTGATGGAAGGCGGCGAAACGGTCGTTATTCCGAACTCTGAAGGAAATCGCACGACTCCCTCAGTGGTGGCTTTTACGAAGGACGGCGAGCGTCTGGTCGGTGACATAGCGAAGCGTCAGGCCATCACAAATCCCGATAGAACCATCAGCTCCATCAAGCGGGATATGGGATCCAATCGAAAAGTTACCATCGAGGACCACAACTACACGCCACAGCAGATTTCTGCCATGATTCTGCAGAAGCTGAAGAGCGACGCAGAGGCCTATCTGGGCGAAAATATCAGCCAGGCGGTCATTACGGTGCCGGCATACTTCAGCGACAGCCAGCGTCAGGCCACAAAAGATGCCGGGAAAATCGCAGGTCTCGAAGTCCTTCGCATTGTCAACGAACCCACTGCGGCTGCACTGGCATATGGATTGGACAAAGCGGACGATCACGTTATTTTGGTGTTCGACTTGGGCGGCGGCACCTTTGACGTGTCCATTCTGGAACTTGGCGACGGCGTCTTTGAAGTCAAGGCCACCAGCGGCAATAATCACCTGGGCGGAGACGACTTTGACCAGAAAGTGATGGATTATCTGATTGACTCGTTCCGCAAGGAAACCGGGATTAACCTGGCCAACGATAGAATGGCTCTACAGCGTTTGAAGGACGCGGCGGAAAAAGCCAAGAAGGAACTGTCTTCAGCGCTGACCACCACGGTTTCACTGCCCTTCATTTCAGCCGACGCCTCCGGTCCAAAGCACTTGGAGGTCACGCTGACCCGGGCCAAGTTTGAAGAAATCACCGCCGACCTAGTGGAAGCCACCATGGGTCCCACCAGACAGGCTTTGAAAGACGCCGGGCTGGCCACAAACCAGATTGACAAGGTCGTCCTGGTCGGCGGATCCACAAGAATTCCGGCGGTACAAAACGCCGTAGCCAAGCTCATTGGCAAGGACCCGTCCAAGGGCGTCAACCCCGACGAAGTCGTTGCAGTGGGTGCCGCCATTCAAGCCGGCGTGCTCACCGGCGAAGTTAAAGACGTGGTTCTGCTGGACGTAACACCCCTTTCCCTGGGGATAGAAACCCTAGGTGGCGTGTTCACCCGTCTCATTGACAGGAATACCACAATTCCCACATCCAAGAGCCAGATTTTCTCCACCGCCGCAGACAACCAGACCTCTGTGGAAATTCATGTCCTTCAGGGCGAGCGGGAAATGGCTCGGGATAACAAGACCCTGGGCCGCTTCAGCCTGGCCGACATTCCGCCTGCACCCCGAGGCATTCCACAAATTGAGGTTTCTTTCGATATTGACGCCAACGGCATTGTCAACGTCTCCGCCAAGGATCTGGGTACGGGCAAGAGCCAGCGCATCACCATCACCGCCTCCAGCGGGCTCTCCGACCAAGAGGTGGAACGCATGATGAAGGAAGCGGAACTACATGCGGAAGAAGACAAGAAACGCCGGGAACAGATAGAGATTCGGAACCAGGCCGACCAGTTGCTCTACCAGACGGACAAGTCACTGAAGGACCTGGGCGACAAGGCCGATGCAGAGCTGAAGAAAGAAACTGAGGAAAAGCAGCAGAAACTGCGGGATGCCTTGGCGGGGGATGACGCGGATGCCATTAAGTCCGCCTCCGATGAACTCACCTCCGTTCTGCACAAACTTTCGACTAAGCTGTACGAGCAGACTTCCCAGTCCTCGCAGGAAGCGAATGCGAGTCAAGGCACGGGTAGCGCAACAGACAAGAGCAAGGACGACAACGTTGTGGATGCAGACTACAAGGTTGTCGACGACGACAATAAGAATTAAAGGTGGACCCTTGTCTGTGTAAAATAGCAGTCGCAGGGATGCTCGCGTCAGCGGTATCCCTGTCTCTGCGTAGGTGGGAGGAGGTCGTAGGTGAACAAGCGCGATTATTACGAGGTACTTGGCGTTGACAAAAATGCCCCAGCGGATGAAATCAAGAAGGCCTATCGTAAGCTGGCGCGCCAGTACCATCCTGACGTAAACAAGGACGACCCCAACGCCGCCGAAAAATTCAAGGAAGTCTCTGAAGCCTATGAAGTGCTTTCCAATGACCAGAAGCGTGCTCATTACGATCAATATGGTCACGTCGATCCAACAGCAGGCATGGGCGGCGGATCCGGTTTTGGCGACGCTGGCTTCGGCGATTTTGGCGGATTTGGCGACATCTTCGACATGTTCTTTGGCGGTTCTCGTTCTCGCGGACCGGAACGGGGGCAGGACCTAGAGTCTGAGCTGGAAATTGCCTTCGAGGAGGCGGCCTTTGGCGTAGAAAAGGAAATCCAGGTTCCGCGGACGGAAACCTGCCCCACCTGCGGAGGCGACGGGGCCAAACCTGGAACCAAGGTCGAGAAATGCTCCGTGTGCAATGGGACGGGGGAACAGCAGACCGTGGTGAACACGCCCTTCGGCCGCATGGTCAATCGCCACGTTTGTTCTGCGTGCCGAGGGCGCGGGGTGCATATAGCTGAGCCCTGCCCTAACTGTCATGGCACGGGCCGAAAACGGGTTCGGCGTCATGTGAAAATTACGGTGCCGGCAGGCGTTGATACGGGCATGCGGCTGCGCGTACCGGGGGCTGGCGAAATTAGCGCTAATGGCGGTCCTCCCGGAGACCTGTACGTGGTGGTTCGGGTACGTGCCCACGAGTTGTTTGAACGCGACGGCACCAATGTCTACCTGGAGGTTCCCATTACCTTTGTTCAGGCTGCGCTGGGAGACGAAATTGACGTTCCTACCCTGGATGGCAAGGTGCAGTTGCGAATTCCGGAAGGAACCCAGTCGGGAACGTCCTTCCGCCTTCGGGGCAGGGGGATTGTACGGCCAAATTCTTCTCACCGCGGCGATGAACACGTTCGCGTTCAGGTGGTGACACCCACCAGCCTCAACGAACGGCAACGGCAGTTGTTTCGCGAACTGGGCAAGGAGTTGGGACAGCACCCCAGCGAACAGACCAAGAGCTTCATGGAGCGCATGAAGAGCGCTTTTCGGGGCGACAACTGAGGGATTGAAGCACAAGGTTGGAAGATGCGAAATGCCGGTTTGCAGAGGGTGAAATGGCAGGAACCGGAGAGGAATGACGGGGCGGTCCACACAGCGGATCGCCTTTTTGCCAGGACGGCATTTTCCCCAGCAGTAACTGTAGAACGCTATAAGTTGTTGAAGGAGTGGATTCAGGTGCAGTACTGGCAGGTGAGCGTTTCCTGCAGTGAAGGGCAGGCCGATACGGTGGCGACAGTTTTTCAGGAATGGCCGGAGGTGCAGGGGGTGCTGTTTGGTGGTGGTCTTCCTGGCGGCCCCATGCACCCTGAATACGGAGAATGGTTCGCACCGGAACTGTTGCGGCAGGCTTCGCAGCAGGTGCTGGTGCAATTTTACCTGCCCCAATGGCTGGACGAATCCACCGTGAACGCAAGGGTCAGGGCGGGATTGGAAGAATTGGAGACGCTGGGCGTCCCAGCCGACACTGTGCAGTGGAACCTGACATCCGTTGATGAAGAGGAGTGGGCCGCATCGTGGCAGGAAGACTTTCAGCCTTTCCCTGTGGGTCAGCGTTTCGTTGTTGTCCCGACTGCCATGAGGCCCTGGCCGGAGGATGGTGTGAGGGCAGCTATTTATCTCGATATCGGCCGCGCCTTTGGAACCGGGCTTCACGCGACTACCCAGATGTGCCTGGAACGATTGGAAAAGCTGGTTACACCCCAAAGCCAGGTGCTGGACATCGGTTGCGGAACTGGGATTTTGTCCATTGCAGCCGCTAAGCTGGGGGCAAACCGGGTGGTGGCGGTGGATCTCGATTGCGTTGCCGTCCACGCCACCCGGAACAACTGCGAGGCAAACGCAGTGGGCAGCAAAGTAGGAGTGTTTGAAGGCGATTTGCTGACGTCGCTGCCCGTTGCTCCCTACGACGTGGTGGTGGCCAATATTTTGCGCACTGCCGTGCTGGAACTGGCACAGGTTGTGCCGCAGTACATGCCTGTTGGCGGGTCGTTTATCAGCTCAGGGTTTTTGCGCCAGGATATTGCCATGGTCTCCCAAGCGCTGGTGGACGCTGGTTTTCGTGTTCATGACGAGTATGTCCGCGACGCCTGGGCGGCGCTTTGGGCGGTGCGCGAAGGGTGATGCCGAGACTGTTCTGGAGCGAACCCGTGACTCCCCATCAAATCCTCGTGGTAACCGGTGAGGACGGCCACCACTTTGCCCGGGTCCTGCGGGCAAAGGTCGGGGAAGAAGCGACGGTGGCGGCGGCGGGTGTGGGCTACCTTGCCACAGTTGTGGAAGTGGACGCGTCTTCCGGACGCCTGGTTCTGCGCGTGGACAGGCAGCTTCCGCCGCAGGAGCCACAGCACAAGGTCTACGTGGTACAGGCCATGGCGAAGGCGGACAAAGTGGAGACCGTTGTGCAAAAGTGTACCGAAGTTGGCGTCGCCGGAATCCTCCTCTATGAAAGCTCCCGCTGCGTGGCCAAGGTGCCATCGGACAAACGTGGCTCGAAGCTGGAACGATGGCAAAAGGTCGCCCGCGAGGCAGCCATTCAGTGCCAGCGTGATACAATACCAGTGGTGGAGTACGCCGCCGGTAGCGAGGATGTGGGGCGCTGGTTGCACAGCCTCGGCGCAAGCGTGGTGCTACTGCTGGATGAACAGGAATCGTCCCGGGGCCTGCGGTGGCGGCTGCAGAGTGCCTCCCCTCTCTCCACGGTCATTGTGGTGGGGCCGGAAGGTGGCTGGGACGAGCGAGATCGCGCAGACTGGCAAGCGTGGGGTGCGCTGCCCACCACTTTGGGGCGACGGATTTTGCGTACGGAAACAGCAGCCGTGGTGGCGTTGTCGGCGGTGTTGTACGAATACGGAGACTTGGGGGGTTGAGCGCAGGGTGGCAACCGTAGCTTTCCAGACTCTGGGTTGCAAAGTGAATTACTACGATACAGAAGCTATTTGGCAGGTCTTCAAGAGCGCAGGCTACCAGCGGGTCGATTTCGAGCAGGCCGCGGATGTCTACGTCATTAACACCTGTTCAGTGACCAATACGGGCGACAAAAAGTCGCGACAGATGATTCGCCGGGCTGTTCGCCGGAATCCGGAGGCAGTAGTGGCCGTCACTGGCTGTTACGCCCAGCTGGCGCCTGCAGAGGTTGCGGCCATCGCCGGGGTGGACCTAGTGGTGGGCAACGATAGAAGGTCCCAGGTCGTTCATCTTGTGGAGGCCGTGCGGCGCGAACAGCACCCCTATCAATCCGTGGGGAATATCCTTAAAACGCGGGAGTTTGAGGAGATGGACGTGCCGTATTTTGAGGAGCGGACGCGGGCCAACCTGAAGATTCAGGATGGCTGCAACAACTTCTGCACATTCTGCGTCATCCCCTATGCCCGCGGCCTGATTCGCAGCCGTAAACCGGAAAACATCGTCCTCCAGGCGCGCAAACTCGCACAGGCGGGATTTCGGGAAATTGTCCTGACCGGTATTCACACAGGCGGTTACGGGGCGGATTTGGATGGCTATCGCCTATCGCACCTGATTGAGGAACTGGAACAGGTCGAGGAATTGTACAGGATGCGAATTAGTTCCATTGAGGCCAGTGAGATTGACGACCGGCTCATCGAAGTTTTGCGACAATCGCACAAGGTCTGCAGGCACCTGCACATCCCGTTACAGGCGGGCCACAACCAGGTGCTGCGGAAAATGAATCGGCACTACACAGTGGAGGCCTTTGCAGAGAAGCTGGCGAAGCTTCGGGACGCGCTGCCTGAACTGGCCATCACCAGCGACGTGATTGTAGGGTTTCCCGGCGAAACGGATGAGTACTTTGCCGCTACGGAGGAGTTTGTGGCCCAGCAGCGGTTTTCCCAGTTACACGTGTTTCCCTATTCTCCTAGAACGGGGACGCCTGCGGCCAGGTTTGACGGCCAGGTGCCGGAGGACGTGAAGGAAGAACGGGTGCAACGATTGCTTTCCCTGTCGGAGGAATTGACGCAATCCTACGCACAGACCTTTGTGGGACGTGCTTTGGAGGTCATTCCCGAGGAGCCGCTGAACCTGGAGGAAGGGCGTCCTGGTGAAGGACCTGAGGGACAGCCTGGGTACTGGCTGGTGGGACACACGGACAATTACCTGAAGGTGGCTTTTCCCGTCCCGGAGACGGCTGCCCAGGACGTGCTTGGCCAGGTGTGTCTGGTGGAACTGGAGCGAGCCCACAGTTGCCTGCAGATAGGAAAGTGGCAACAGCGCCGTACACAGACGGATGCAGTGTGATAGGGTGGAGGAGAACGAGGGACCTGAGGAGGCATTTGGATGACAAAAGTGGAACGATCGGCAGGCGGAGTGGTGATTCGCCGACGCAACAAATCCCTGGAAGTGTTGATGATTGACGATGCCTATGGGCACGTCACCTTCCCCAAGGGACACGTGGAGGCCGGCGAGACCTGGGAGACTGCGGCGATTCGCGAAATTCGCGAGGAAACCGGCATTGAGGCTACGGTGCTGGCGCCCGTGGGGCGGGTGGAGTACCCCATAGAACGGTTTGGCGAGACCATCCGCAAACAGGTGCGGTTTTTCCTGCTGGAAGCCAGCGATAACGATACCAGTCCCGTTGCGCAACAGGAGGAAGTCCGGGGCGCCTTCTTCACTTCTTGGGAGGACGCGGATGCTCGGCACCTTCAGCAGGGATACGCCAACTGGTCCTGGGTTCTGCCCAAGGCAAAGGTCTTGCTGAACCTGTACGACGCGAACATGGACACCCGTTGGCGGCAGACACCTGCCAGCCTGCCTGCGGATGAATTGGCTACCCGCTGGCGCGAGGCACTACCGCTGATTCGCAATCTCCTGGAAGTGACAGGACAGGAGCTGCAAGTGGTGGCGCCGGACTGGTTCACAAAGGCCGTCACGGCGCCGACGGAGAACGTATTTCCCCTGCCGGAAGAGAGGATACCCGCTCTTGCGGGCGCTATTGAACACACCTTGCTGAAGCCCGAAGCCAGCCTGCCGGATGTGCTGCGGGTGGTCCACGAAGCCAAGGAACACCGGTTTGGCGGGGTTTGTGTGAACCCTCAGTACCTGCCACATGTGGTCGCGGAACTTGCCGGAGAACCCACTTTACCCGTGGTGGTAGTAGGCTTTCCGCTGGGTGCCACGGACACGACTGCGTTGACCGCGGAGACACGCTCCATGGTTGAGCAGGGAGCCAGGGAAGTCGATATGGTGCTACCGGTAGGATCGATGGTGGAGGACGATATCTGGAGTGTCCACGAGCGAATTCAGGCCGTGGTAGACACCGCTCATGGGCAAGGGGCCAAGGTCAAGGTGATTTTCGAAACGCATTTTCTGTCCCTGAGCCAGGTGGTCAAAGCGGCTCTGGTAGCGGTCGCCGCAGGCGCGGACTTCCTCAAGACCTCCACTGGGTTTGCGCCGTCAGGGGCTCGAGTCATGGACGTGGCGGTCATGAAGTTTGTCAGCGCAGCCAGAGCAGAAGTGAAAGCGGCCGGGGGCATCAAGTCCCGGGAAGAGGCGTTGAACTTCCTTCGTTTCGGAGCCACGCGCCTAGGGACGAGTTCAGGTATTCAACTTATCGGGGAGTAGACGCCGTACAAAGTTTCCGAAGGATGTTGTGAACGGCCACACCAGCAATGTGCAGGCCATGTTGTACAGGGTATGGGCGTTGGCGATTTGCTGTGCGGGATTTTCGCTTAACCAGCGGTTGAGGTCGGCGAAGGGCGCCAGCAGCGGGAGAAACAGGAAAGCACCGCCGACATTGAGAAGAACGTGGGCTAGAGCCACCTGCTGAGCCTCGCGGGATTGACCCAGTGCTGCCAGGATAGCCGTGAGACAGGTGCCAATGTTGGCACCGAGTACCAGGGCGATGCCACCGTGAAGCGGAATGAGGCCGTCCTTCGCCAAGGCCATGGTGATGACGGTTGTGGCCGTGGAGGACTGAACCAGGGCGCTGGCCAGCGTTCCCGCCAACACTGCCTCAATGGGATTGCTACCGGCGGTGTTAAGTGCCTGCGCGAACCACGGGCTGTGTGATAAAGGCGCCAGCGCACCGGTCAGACTCTGAAGGGAGATGAAGATGGTGGCGAAGCCCAGGAGCGTAACGCTGGGGTTCAGCAGCCGCCGCCGTCTGCTGGCGAGGCCTGCCAGGCCCAGGACAAAGACCACAACGGCCAGATTCCACAGGTCGAAGTTGAGCAACTGCGGAATGACGGTGGAACCAACGTTCGATCCCAGTACCACTCCGATGGCGTCGGAAAAAGTCATACTCCCTGCTGCCACCAGACCGACGGTCATGGCTGTGACTGCGGCGCTGCTCTGGATGAACGCGGTTGCGATGAAACCCGTGATGACGCCGCGCGTAGGAGTTTTCACAACGGCTTGCAACGCCTGCTGAAGTCGTCCGGCGGACATACTCTGGAGTCCGTAGCGAAGTGCCCGCAGACCTGCCAAAAATGCTGTCAGGGACAGCGCGGCAACAATGACATGAACCATGGACAACACTCCTCACCCTACGTTTATGGCGTCTGTCACAATTCATGACAGGTTTGACCTGGATTGTTGGGCTGTACTATAATTACGTCTGATTGATGAGTGTGAGGGTCGGAGGGAGGGAAAGAGATGTCAGAAATCAAAGTTCGAAAGAACGAGTCATTGGACAGTGCGCTGCGCCGGTTCAAGAAAGCCACAGCCAAGGACGGGGTTTTGGCGGAAGTGAGGAAGCGCAAGCACTATGAAAAGCCCAGTGTCGCGCGTAAGCGCAAGTCCGAAGCTGCACGCAAAAAGAAACGTGCCTATTAAGAGGTACTGAGATGGTATGTTCCAGGGAGGCCATGAACGGATGACTTTGGCTGAGCAGTTGGCGGAAGACCTGAAAATGGCGATGAAAAGCCGCGACAAAGTTCGCCTGTCCGTCGTTCGGATGGTTCGGGCGGCGGTGCGCAACCAAGAGATTGACAAGGGTCAAGGACTCACCGACGAAGAGACCCTAGCGGTGATTCAGAAAGAATTGAAGCAACGCAGGGATTCGCTGGAAGCCTTTCAGCAAGCGAACCGGTCCGACTTGGCAGAGCAAACACTTCTCGAAATCGATATTTTGAACGAGTATTTGCCGAAGCAACTGACCTCGGAGGAACTTGCGGATGTCGTCAAAGAAGTAATCGCCAGTGTGGGTGCCACCGGTAAGGCGGACATGGGAAAAGTCATGGGCCAGCTGATGCCGAAAATTCGTGGTCGTGCCGATGGTAAGGCTGCGCAGGCCCTCGTCCAACAGTACTTGGGCTGATGCCGGCCTTAACACTGGCCGGAAACGGCTGCCAAAGGATGAAATGGTCTTTCCGGTGATTGTGTAAACAACTCTTTTCCCTCTGACTTGATGGGCTGCTTCTCAAGGGGTCGCACGACCTCCTGGAGGGCAGCCCTGTTGTTTATTGGACGTCTTGTTCCTGCATAGCTTGACCCTTCCATTCATAAAGATGGAGTGGAGGAGGGGCACTCATGCCTGCACGGAACAGACGTTGGAAGCGCATAGCCGCACAATGGTTTTCCTTGCCGCCGGACACCTTCACAGACATCTCCCGCGTCACTTGTCTCCACGGAGAGCAGGTGATTGTGGAAAACATCAAAGGGCTTCTGCGCGTCTCGGAGCAGTTGGTAGAGATGGACGTGGGGCACGCGGTCCTCGCTGTCACCGGAAGGGATTTCGTGGTGACATTGGCCTCCCATACGGAGGTGCAGCTTGAGGGCAAGGTTGAGTCTCTGACCTACCGCAGCAAGGGAGTGACTCGCTGATGAGGGCTGGCGGTTCACTGGAAAACCTGTGGTATGGCGGACTACATATAGAACTTCGCGGAGCTGATGTAGAAGCGGCCGTTTTCGACGTCCTGCAGGCAGGTATCGAGTTGCGTCAGTTGCGCGTGAGGCAGAAGGACGCCACCGCAATTGTCTCTCTCCGATACTTCGATACAGTGCGTATCATTGCAAAATCCCACCGGGTGAAAATCCGGTTTCTCGAGCGTTATGGCATCCCCTTCTGGATGAACCGCCTGCGGCGCCGGAAGACGATGCTGCTAGGCCCGCTTCTGTTTGTCTGCATCGTCTATTTCTGCAGTTCCATGATTTGGCAAGTAAACATCTCCGGTGTTAAGTCCGAAACGGAACCTGCGGTTCGGCAAGCTGCTGGTGATGCCGGCGTATTTGTGGGCGCATGGAAGTGGAATCTGAAAGACACCCGCCAGATTCAGGATACTCTGTTGCAGAAAGTCCCGGATTTGATTTGGACGGGGGTAGACTTCCAGGGCGCGCGAGCCAATATTGATGCCATTGAAAAGGTCAAGGGTATAGAGCAGGAGTCTCTCGAACCCCACGACATCGTTGCGGACAAACCGGCAGTCATTCGTCAGGTCTACGCGACGCGGGGAAGGGTCCTGGTCAAGCCCGGCCAAGTTGTCCATCCAGGAGACGTTCTTATTACGGGAAACCTGGCTGAAGGCGGACAACAGGTTCCGGCAGCAGGCCAAGTGCTGGCGGAGACATGGTACACAACGGATGTCACCGTGTCTTTGGCGATTTCCCGAAACGGCATGACCGGTCGCAGCTACCGGCAGGGGTTTCTGGCCATAGG
>Ga0187809_10000080_pt1 | contig 69930 bp, 68 predicted proteins | sample NC_wetland_sal_i_8_FD_132415 | JGI IMG/M metagenome (GOLD analysis project Ga0187809, IMG submission 132415) | Wetland sediment microbial communities from Neuse River Estuary, North Carolina, USA - ASW_4 | ecosystem: Environmental > Aquatic > Freshwater > Wetlands > Sediment | place: USA: North... | reverse complement strand
CCGTCCTCGCGGGAACACGGGTCATGAACCGGATGAGCGTGGAGGGCGGCGGCGCCGGGCCGGCCGCATGAAAGGTGATGCGGCTGGACATCATCATCCGAGGCCCGGGCCCTCGCTTCCGGCTTGCATGCGTTCGCGAGAGCGCACTCCCGGGACAGGGCAAGACCGCCGGCGGGGCGCAAGGCTGCGCCATATAAAAAGCATAAGGAAGGCAAGGCTTTCGCGCCCCGCTTTCCGGTTCTTTGAAATGGCCAGACGTTTCGGCGGGCGTGGTCTTTACCGCGCATGCCGCAAGCTTAGTTTCAAGTTTTTGGGGGAGCGTCGCGCCTCATGGCGCGCCCTATTTGGCGCGAGGAAGGCGGAGCCAGCGGCGAACAGGCGTGAGCGAAAAGAACTTAGGCGTGGCGATGAAGAACCCTCTCCCCCAGCGGCGAGGAGGGCGCGGCTCAACTCATTGCGTGAAGCGGGTGTTGGCGACGCGTTGCGTATAGTCGCATTTGCCGGTCACGGAATAGAAGAAGTCCGCGTTCGAGACCGGCGCGGGAACAGCGTTGCCGCCGTCTTCCCAAGCCTGGTTGCTGGTCTGTCCGCACGGCACGACGGTGAAGATATCGACGATCTGGCCCGTCGGCACCTCGGTGCCCGTCGGGTTGCCGTTGCTGTCGAAGCTGACGTCGAGATAAAGCCTGTTGGAGGTGTTCGGGTCGTTCGATTTCAGCACGCTCGGGCTGCCTTGGGGAACATCCATCTCCAGGTAGAGATCCTGCATCTGGCTGACGTCGATCGGCGCCCCGGCGCCGCTGCCGACGGTGAAGGTGCAGGTGGTCAGTAAATTGCCATCGACAAAGGAGCCCGAGGGAACGGACTGCCGCTGGTTGTAGTTCGTGCTGGTGCAGACCTGCTGCTGCTTGACATTCTGGTTGGTCTTGAACTGCCCGTTGCTGTTCGGCGTCTGCACGGTGGTCGTGCCATAGCCCTTGGCGCCGCCCTTTCCGTTATAGACATAGCTGATCCGCATCAGAGGATTGGCCGCCGTGGCCCCGAACTTGATGCCGTAGAGCGTAATCGTCTTGTTCCAGTAGCCCGACGCCTTGGTGATCTTGAACGTCGCCTGCACCAGGGTGGGCTTCTTGACGACCCCGGTCGCCACCGCGACCGGCACCTGGTCGATCCGCGCCAGCTTCATGAAACTGGTCGGCATGGAATAGTTCGCCTTCGCGCTGACATGCAGCGTCCCGTCGGGATCGAACGTCGCGGCTTCGAGCGTGGCCGTGCCCTCGCCGCCATTCGACACGTACATGGTCTGCAACATCCGCTGGCGATCGGAATCGGTCGCGGATTGCGGCATGGTGGTCAGCGATAGAGCCGCTGCATCGAGTGCGTTCTGCATGGAATTCTGGGTGCGGACTCCCATCCCATAATCCGTCGCAATGCCGACGCTCAGCACCAGAGGCACCGCGCATAAGGCGAGGATGGGCGCGAACGACCCGCGCGACGACCGGAAAAATGCTTTGACATCCAGACGCATTTTGCTTCGCTTTCCAGCCCCTTGTCCCATTTCATACAAGGCAGGAACGAATGTTGCGCTAAGCGGCTCGTTAAAATCTTATCGATCGGCTTTCATTTCGCGTCTCTCTCGCGTCGGCCGCAAAATTCGCCTCAAGGCCGCGGTTCTGCGGCGATGAACCGCGGCGAATTGCGAGTCAGGAATCGTCGAACCAGCGTGGCCCCGATGCGGCCGATCGAAAACCAAGGCTGGCCATGCTATGATTCGCGGCAAATGGGCCGTCGGAGGTCAGGAATGAAGTTTTCGGGTCGGGCGGTGGTGCTTGCTCTTTTGGGCCTGGCGGGTATGGGGGGCGCCCTCCATGCCGATCCCCTCGCCAAGACGCTGTTCGCGGCGGAGAAGCTGCCGGCGCTGGGAAGGCCGCAATCGATCGGCTTCTACAGCAAGGGCTGCTTCACCGGCGGCGTCGCTTTGCCGCTCAAGGGGCCGCACTGGCAGGTCATGCATCCCTCGCGCAATCGCCGCTGGGGCCATCCGGCGATGATCAGCCTGATCGAGCGTTTCTCGGAAGACGCCTACGCCAAGCTTGGCTGGCAGGGGCTTTTGATCGGCGACATCTCGCAACCGCGCGGCGGGCCGATGTTCACCGGCCATGCCTCGCACCAGATCGGGCTCGACGCCGACATCTGGTACTGGCCGATGCCGAAGGGCGGCATGAGCGAGGCGGAGGCGGATACGCGCGCCGATCCCTCGGTGCTGAAGAAAGGCACGCTCCAGGTCAACCCGCTTCTGTGGACCGCTCAGCGCACGGCGCTTTTGAAGCTTGTGGCGAGTTATCCCCAGATCGAGCGCGTGCTCGTCCATCCCGGCATCAAGAAGGAGCTCTGCGAAACGGTGAAAGGCGACCGCTCCTGGCTGAGGAAGATCCGGCCCTTTTGGGGCCATGACGACCATTTCCACATCCGTATCGGCTGCCAGCCCGGCTCGCCCGAATGCAAGGAGCAGGCGGCGGTGCCGCATGATGACGGCTGTGGCAAGCCGCTCGCCTGGTGGTTCACCGAGGAGCCCTGGCGGCCGGCCAAGCATCCGAAGCCGAAGGCGCGCGACGTCATGACCATGGCCGCGCTGCCGAAAGAGTGCCGCGCCGTGCTTTCCGAGCCATCCCCGGTCTCGGCCGCGGCGGTGACGCTCTATCCGGCCGGAATGGAAGCGGGAGGCGCGGAAACGGCAGGCTCGGAGACGGTGACGGTGACGCCAAGCGCCTATTCCGCCGAGCATAAGCCGGTCGTGCCCTTGCCGACAACGCGGCCGAAGAAGGAAAGCCGGTAAATCTAGACGGACGGCCTTTTCTTCCAGGATCGGCGCGCCTATAGGTTCAACCGATTTAGGCGAAGATCGGCGCGGAATTCCGGCGGCGACGCGTGTGGAACGGCTCTACCGTCCACCAAGTTGTTGTGGATGGAGCACGGCGGGCGCCGAAAACGGCAAGGGTCGGAAAAACGGCCGGCGGGAATAAAAATCCAGGGAACCAACCATGGTGCAGATGAGCGGCGACAACAATATCCTCAAATTCCCGATCCTGATCGGCGATATTGGCGGCACCAATGCGCGTTTCGCGATCCTGGTCGATTCCTATGCCGCGCCAAAGGAGTTCCCGACGGTCCGCACCGCCGATTTCGCCACCATCGACGACGCCATACAAGGCGCGATCCTCGACCATACCTCCATCCTGCCGCGCTCGGCAGTGCTTGCAGTGGCCGGCCCCGTCGACGGCGACGAGATCCGGCTCACCAATTGCAACTGGGTCGTGCGGCCGAAGGTGATGGCCGAGACGCTCGGGCTCTATGACATCGTGGTGCTGAACGATTTCGAGGCGCAGGCGCTCTCCGTTGTGGCGCTTGGCGAGGAGCATATGGAGAAGATCGGTCCGGGTCTGCCGGAACTCGACGCCGGCCGCGTCGTGCTCGGCCCCGGCACCGGCCTCGGCGTCGCCGGTCTCGTCCATGCCTGCCATCGCTGGATCCCGGTTCCCGGCGAAGGCGGCCATATGGATATCGGCCCCCGCACGGCGCGCGATTACGAGGTATTTCCGCATATCGAGACGATCGACGGCCGCGTTTCAGGCGAGCAGCTTCTGTGCGGGCGCGGCCTCGTCAACATCTATCGCGCCATTGCCAAGGCCGATGCCAAGGATGCGCCGTTCGCGACGCCGGCGGAGATCACCGCCGCCGCGCTCAACAAGAGCGACGGGGTAGCGAAGGAAGCACTCGAAATGTTCGTCACTTGCCTTGGGCGCACGGCGGGCGATCTCGCGCTTGTCTTCATGAGCCGCGGCGGCGTTTACCTCACCGGCGGCATCGCCCAGAAGATCATCCCGGCGCTCAAGACCGGCGCCTTCCGCGCCGCCTTCGAGGACAAGGCGCCGCACCGGCAGTTGCTGCAGGCGATGCCGGTTTATGTCATCACCCATCCGCTCGGTGCGGTAACGGGCCTGGCCGCCTATGCGCGCACGCCGGCGCGCTTCGGCGTGGAGACGAAGGGACGCCGCTGGAGCATCGCCTGATCCGCTTGCTGAAAAATCGGTGCTGACACCGGATTGCAACACAAGCCAAGCAGCTGATTTGGAGCGATATTTTTATTGGGATCGTCACCGGCCGGCCTCGCTCGCCATCGCTGCTGCTCGATCCGCCGATCAAATCCTTCGGCGGCCATAGGCAAGAGGTTTCCGGCACGGTATGAGCATGCCACATGCGGGGCGCTCCCCGGGAGCGGGATTTGCAAGGGAAAAAGCCAGGCTTGTTGGCGCGGAAAAAGAAACAGAAGAGTTCGCCAGGGGATGTCATTGCCATCCTGCGGCGCATCATCTCCGAAAACGGGCGCGACTATGCCGGCACGTATGCGCTGACGGTCGTCTGCCTGCTGGCGGTTGCCGGGTCCGGCGCGTTCAGCGCCTGGATCATGCGTGATGTCGTCGACGAGGTGTTTTATAAGCAGCGCTACGATCTCATCTGGGTGATCTGCGGCTCGATCATGGTCGCCTTCGCGATCCGCGGCCTGGCGAGCTATGGCCAGGCGGTGCTGCTTGCCAAGATCGGCAACAATCTCGTCGCGCGCTATCAGCAGCGCCTGTTCGATCATCTGATGCGGCTGGGGCTGGGCTATTTCTACGCCAACCGGTCCGGCCATCTCGCCGCGCGCATCAACCAGAACGTCACCGGCGTGCGCGACCTTCTCGGCCTGACCCTGACTTCCGTCGCGCGCGACGCGGTCTCCGTCGTCGGCCTCGTCGCGGTGATGATCTTCCAGGATCCGCTGCTTTCCGCGATCGCCCTCCTCATAGGCCCGCCTCTGGTGCTCACCATCAACTACCTGATGCGGCGGCTGAGGCGGGTCACGCGTGAGGCGGTGGAATACAATTCCCGGCTGATCGGCGCCATGCAGGAGGCGACGCAGGGAATCGCCATCGTCAAGGCCTTCACCATGGAGGACCAGCTGTCGCGAAAGATCGCCGATTTGATCGCGATCGCGGAAAAACGCGCCAACCGCATCGCGCGCGTCGCGGAGCGCATGTCCCCTATTTCGGAGGTTCTGGCGGGCTTCGCGATCGCCGGCGTCATCGCCTATGCCGGCTATCGCGCATCCATCGATCATCAACCGCCCGGCAGCGTCTTTTCCTTCATCACCGCTCTTCTTCTCGCCTATGACCCGGCGCGCCGCCTGGCGCGCGTGCAGGTTGGGCTCGAAAAGTCGCTTGTCAATGCGCGCATGATCTATGAAATCCTCGACATTGAACCGCACCAGCGCGACGTGCAAGGCGCCGCGGAGCTTCAGGTCTCCCGTGCCGAGATCGATTTCTGCGACGTCTCCTTTTCCTATGAAGGCGGCATGCCTGTCCTGCACGGCGTCAGTTTCACCGCCACAGCCGGCAAGACGACTGCGATCGTCGGCAGTTCCGGCGCCGGAAAATCGACGCTCGTCGCGCTTCTGCAGCGTTTCTATGATGTCGATGCTGGCGTGATTGCAATCGACGGGCAGGACATCACGCAGGTGACGAAACGGTCGCTCAGGCATTCGCTCGCCTATGTCTCGCAGCAGCCTTATCTGTTCGAGGGGACTATCCGCGACAATATCCGCTATGGCCGTCCGGATGCGACCGACGAGGAGATCGAGGCGGCCGCGCGGCTCGCGCAGGCCGACGATTTCATCCGCCAGCAGAAGGATGGCTATGACACGCTTGTGGGCGAAAACGGCGTGACGCTTTCTGGCGGCCAGCGCCAGCGCCTGTCGATCGCCCGCGCGATGGTGCGCGACGCACCAATCCTCCTCCTCGACGAAGCGACCTCCGCGCTTGATAATGAATCGGAATTGCGTGTCCAGGAGGCGCTGGCGACGGTGATGAAGGGCCGAACCACCATCGTCATCGCCCACCGGCTTTCGACCGTGGTCGATGCGGATCATATCGTCGTGCTGCATGAGGGGCGCGTGGTGGAGGAAGGCTCGCACCAGGAACTCCTCGCCGTACCGAACGGCGTCTATGCCCGTTTCTACCGCCTGCCGAGCGAGAAGGGGCTGCAATTGGTGGACGACACGCATGTGGCCGAGAGGCCGTCGCCCGCGCCGCGGGCGAGGCGGAAAGCGGGAGGATCGCGATGAGCGATATGGGGCTGGTGATCGTCGGCGCGGCCGGACGCATGGGGCAAAACCTCATCCGCACCGTCCATGAAACGCCGGGCGCCCATGTCGCCGCGGCCGTCGAGCGAGCCGGCTCGCCCGCAATCGGCAAGGATGCTGGCGAGATCGCCGGCCTCGGCCCGATCGGCGTTCCCGTGACGGATGATCCTCTGCCGGCATTCGCCAAGGCCGACGGCGTTCTCGACTTCACCTCGCCGGCGGCAAGCGTGGAGTTCGCCGGCTATGCCGCGCAGGCGCGCATCGTCCACGTCATCGGCACGACGGGATGCAGCGCCGGGGACGATGGAAGAATCGCCGCGGCGGCGCGCCATGCGACGATCGTAAAATCCGGCAATATGAGCCTCGGCGTCAATCTTCTCGGCGTTCTGGTGCGGCAGGCGGCGGCGGCGCTCGGCGCGGCGGATTTCGACATCGAAGTGCTCGAAATGCACCATCGCCACAAGGTCGACGCGCCCTCCGGCACGGCGCTGCTGCTCGGCGCAGCCGCCGCCGAAGGCCGCGATGTTTCGCTGGCGGAAGAGAGCGTGCGTGTGCGCGACGGGCATACCGGACCGCGCAAGGCGGGCACGATCGGTTTTGCCACATTGCGCGGCGGCTCCGTCATCGGCGATCATTCGGTGATCCTGGCCGGGCCCGGCGAGCGCGTCGTCCTCTCGCATTTTGCCGGCGACCGCTCGATCTACGCCCATGGCGCGGTCAAGGCCGCGCTTTGGGCGCGCGGGCGCAAGCCCGGTCTTTATTCGATGCTCGACGTCCTCGGCCTCGCCGGACGCTGAGCCAATCATCAGAAAGGCAAAAAATGTCCGGAACGCTCGTCCTCGTCCGCCACGGCCAAAGCGAATGGAATTTGAAAAACCTTTTCACGGGCTGGCGTGACGTCGGCCTGACGGAAAAAGGCCGCGCCGAGGCGAAAGACGCCGGAGAAAGCCTGAAGGCGCTTGGTCTTAAATTCGATATCGCCTACACTTCGGCGCTCAGCCGTGCGCAAAAAACCTGCGATATCATCCTCGACGAACTCGGACAGCCGGGACTGAAGACGATCCGGGACCAGGCGCTGAACGAGCGCGACTATGGCGATTTGTCGGGCCTCAACAAGGACGATGCGCGCGCCAAATGGGGCGAGGAGCAGGTGCATATCTGGCGCCGGTCCTACGCCACCCAGCCGCCGGGCGGCGAAAGCCTGCGCGATACGGGCGCGCGGGTATGGCCCTATTACATGCACGAGATGCAGCCGCATGTGCTGCGCGGCGAGACCGTTCTGGTCGCCGCGCATGGCAACTCGCTGCGCGCGCTGATCATGGCGCTCGACGGCCTGACGGGCGACGAGATCGTCAAGCTGGAACTCGCTACAGGCGTGCCGATCGTTTATCGGCTGAACCCCGATTCCACCGTCGCCTCGAAGGAAATTCTCGAAGGCTGACAATTCGCGCGGGCGTCGCCGCAATCCTGCATAAACGCGTTGACAGAAAAGCGCTCGCCCCTTACATCACCGGCCCACGTGCCCAGATGGCGGAATTGGTAGACGCGCACGGTTCAGGTCCGTGTGCCGCAAGGCGTGGAGGTTCGAGTCCTCTTCTGGGCACCATTCCAACTTTACAGCGTTGAAATCACATAACCTTTTGAGATGTTGAGGCTTTCTCTCGCCAGACTGTTACACAGAGGTGAGACACATGGCCCTCATCATGGCCCGACCAATGCGCCGTAAAGGTTCGACCTTCCACCAACTGAAGAAGCGCATTCCGCAGGATGTTTTGCACAAGGCTCGCGGTGCTGCACTCGCGGTCCCGGTCGGAGGTGAGGTCTCCCGCATCTCGTTGGGCCCGAAGGCGGAGAGTGTCACCGTATCGCTTCGGACGCGCGACCCACGTGAAGCAAAGGAGCGCCAAACGGTGGCGCTCGCCTATCTTGACGCCTTCTGGCAATCCCTTCGCACCGGCCCGATAACCCTTACGCACAAGCAGTCTCTGGCGTTAGCGGGCGAAGCCTACCAAGCCTTTGTTGCAACTTTCGAGGATGATCCCGGATCACCTGAGGTTTGGGAGGCTGGTATCCGCCTGCATGCGGCTAAGTTGGCGAGCGAGCCCGACACGATTGAGCAGTGGCTCGGCCCGAGCATTGACGAGGTTCTCGCACGGCACCGACTAATCATCGACAAGGCAAGTTGGGAAAGGCTGCTGATCAATGTGGGTGTGGCGCTCGCGCAAGCGGCTGACAGGCTGCGACGCAATGCAGCGGGCGACTATGGTCCGGACGATATAGCAACGCGTTTCCCTGCTTTCGAGAAGCCAGGGGAAACGGCACCTGTTCGCGTTGCTAGGTCGGCTTCGACGCAGACGGTAACGGGTCTCGTCGAGGGATGGTGGCGGGAAGCCAGCGCGGCTGGCAAGGCATACAGCACTTACGAGGCATATGAGCGAGCGGCTCGGCAGTTCGTCGAGTTCATCGGACACGATGATGCGCACACAGTGACGCAAGGGGACGTGATCCGCTACAAAGATTACCGGATTGAGCAGGGTGCGAGCCTCAAAACCATCGGCGGAAGCGATCTGTCCGGCCTCAGAAGTTTGTTCAGCTGGGGCGTCAAGAACAGGAAGGTTGACGACAACCCCGTAAAGGGGGTGGGGGTGATCGCCCCGAAAAAGGCACGAACACGCCCGAAAGGCTTCACCGATGATGAGGCCAATCAGCTCCTCGCACACGCACTTCGTCACAAGCGTGGCGATCTGGAAAGCGCCAAAATATTCGCCGCAAAGAAATGGGTTCCCTGGCTCTGTTCCTACAACGGGGCGCGAGTTGGGGAGATGGTGCAGTTGAGGAAACAGGACATCCGCTGTGAGGCGGGCTTATGGATTATCACCATCACACCCGAAGCAGGGACGGTGAAGGACAAGGAATTTCGAGAGGTCCCATTGCACGCCCATCTTGTCGAGCTGGGGTTTCCAGAGTTCGTCAAGAAAGCGGGTGATGGTTATCTGTTTCTGAACCCGAAGGGTCACTCTGAAAAGGCCGTTCGAGGAGCATGGCGGACGGTAAAGAACCGCGTCACAGAGTTCGTCCGTGAGGTTGTCACGGATAAGGCCGTTCAACCGAACCATGCGTGGCGGCATCGGTTCATGTCAGTGGGACGCGACTTGGAAATCCCGCCAGATATTCGCTATGCGATTACTGGCCATGCGCCCGGCGAGGAGGGGGCGAAATATGGCGACGTGTCGATTAAGGCGAAGGCCACCGCGATCGCCAAGTTTCCCCGGTATTTAACGCTTCACGAGGAGGCTTAGCGGTCATTCCTATACAAAATGGACACCGTAAGGGGTAGATAGGCTTGGCTCAGAATTCGTCTGAAGGGCCAAGCTCATCCTCTGCGACATACGCGCGAAGCACCTGTACAAGCTCGGGAAGGCGACGTCCGAAATAGGTATCGAACGCCATTGCTGCAATCTCGGGTTTCTCTGCAAGCTTTGTCGAGAACTCCTTTGCCAACCGATCTGCGAAGTTGCCGGCCATCTCTCGTTTCCATTCCTCTCGATCATCTTCGCTTAGTTCGTCCGCACCACCCTGTGCATCCAGTCGAGCCCGCCACCATGATTGATATCCGAACGCGCTTTGGCCTAACTTGCGCTTGACGGTGCGCATGTTGGCTACCTGAGACGTTGATGCCCCAGAGGCAGTGGCGATCTCGGCCTTGCTGTGCTTGCCGAGCAGCACGAGCCGCCAAGCATAGTCCTGACGCTCTTGGCCGCTCATCGGCAACTTCGCCTTGGAGTTGGCCATACCGGCTTCCAACACGGCTTCCTGAGGCGTCCCCGGAAAGTATTTGACCGGGATATCGGCAAGGATGCCGGCTCTATCATAGGCTTCAATACGGTGATGACCGTCGACGAGGATGGCTCGCTGACCGATGGCGAGGACGGTTAGCGGGTCCAACTCACCGGCGATCTTTATGGCACGGACGAGATCGCCAATGTGTTTCTCGCTCATGCCACGCGGCTGAAAAAGGTCCGGCATGCGGGTGATCTCGCTCATCGCCAGCCTATCCGGCTGGGTATGGCGTTGCTCGCCCTTGGCTGCATCGACAAGCTCCGCCAATAGCCGCACCGGTTCAAATGCGCTTTCCGCACCGGCATCCCCTATGATGGCGGGGACGGCGTTCGCTACTTCCATGATGGTCTCGCTATGTTGCTTCCTGGGTTTCCATAATGGACCGAAGCCGGTTCTCTACGAGAAGCCCGCAAGCCTCGTCCAACGCCTTTCCGATGTGCCTCAAAACACGACCTCTCGATCTCGGATAGACATGAATTTCCTTCGGCCCGCCCGGCGCGTTCTCCCACCGCTTGTGCGTCCCCGATGCCAATCGATGAACGAGCTTCGCCGCTTGGACCTGCTTAAACTCGGCCTTGCTCTCGGCCTGCGGGTCGGCCTTTGTCTTCATTTCGACAGCAAGCCAAGCAGCAATCACGCAGTGCGGATCAACCTTGGCCGCTCTCAGCCTCGCCCACGCGGCTCTGGATCGTTCCTCGGGCGATAACCCACGTAGGCGAAACGCTTCCACATGCGGCCCCGCCGTCTCGCAGAGCGTCTTCACCCGGTCGATAGCATTGCGAACCCAAAGGTCTTCGGCGTTGGCCTCTAACCAAGCCACAGCGGCTCGCCGGTAGGGCTCGATTTCGGCGGACTTGTAGGACACACGATAGGGGCTTCCGTGGCGGGCATAGCGGTCGGCATGTGCCCGACAGAAACGCGTATCCAGCCCATTCTCCGTGCCGGCGCGGGCGGATTTATCGCAGCCAACGACGCGGCATCTGCTAAAGAAGGCGCTCGGCTCCGCCGCTCTCGCCTTCACTGCATTCTTGCGCTCCCGCTTCGTTGCCCAGCCCATAGCACCCACAGCCCAAAATGGACGACCCTCATACGTGGACACACACCCTCACCAAAGAGGGCAAGGTGCCGCAGATAGCGTTCATCCTGCGAGCAGCCGTGCTAAATGCCCCATGTCGCAAGGGCCGCTTCGGCTGCTGCCGGGTCGGCCTTAATCCGGAGAACGGCTTGCCGACTCAATCCGGTCGCTCTTGCGGTTTCTGACGTGCTGGCTCCATTGGTGATCATGTCGCGCACCGTCTGGTAGGCGTCACGAGTGAAGCTGGGTTTCCTGCCGAGATACCTGCCGGTCTTACCGTCCTTGCCTTCCTTGGCCTTCGCATGAGCAATGCCGGCCCGCTGAGCTTCCTTGGTCGCCTCGGCCTGTGCCTGAGCTGTAGCGGCCATGAAGCCGATCAGCGCGTCCCTAACGGCCTGCTGGATGGGCTCCGTGGTGGCCCCGTCGAACGTCATGTTGTTAATGACGGTGCGGATCACCACGCCTTCCCGCATGAACTGCCGGATGGTATCAGTCACATCCTGATAGTTGCGCCCGAGTCGATCAACCCAGCGCACCACCAGCGTGTCGCCGCCGCGAAGGATGTCGTGCAATCTGCGGCCTTCGGGGCGATCAGCGAGAGGCACATTCACGCCCGAGATTCCGTGATCAGCAATCACTCGGTCAATCTTGAAGCCCGCTGTTTCGGCCTGCACCTTCTGGTGGTCGATGGTCTGCTCGGTGGTCGACACGCGAGCATAGAGGATGGTTTTGGGCACGGTAATCTCCTATCCGCAAGGGTTGCGTCCGTTGAATAGTATGTCCGTTGATACAAGTCAAGCCCTAACGGACAGGGTCGCGGGCGTGCGGCGAAGTGTCCGCAGGGCCATACCCTAGCGGCAGTAAGCCCGCCCTCAGTTCGGCCAGAGTCGCCGAGGCACATTCACTTCGATATTGATGATAGCGAAGCAGGGGGGGCATGGGGGGGGGAAGAGTAACTGTGGCTACATCTCGGGATGCTAAAGTTATTGCGTTGAACATTCTCACCTATTGAAGAACTATGAACACGTTAGATGCGAAATATTCCTCGCAAACGCCATTCGTAATCACGCGCATATTTAACGCGAGGCGTAGGCTTGGGCTATTTCAATATCTCTGATTGCGGCAGTCTTCTCACTCTTAGTAAAGGTACTTTGATCAACCACTTATCCCGTTTGCTCAGGGGACCACTACCCATTGAGGGGGTGGAAAGCAGAAATCGCCCCAAAAAAGGCATCGGGACGCAGCAGGGCAGGGCCTGGAAGCCGCTTATCGAGACGATCTCATGATTCGGGGGAGGCAGTCATCGCCTGCCTGTGGAAGGGCACCAATGGCGCCCGACTATTCAGCCGCTAAGGCAGGGGCCTGAACCGGCCTCGGCAGAATCCGCGGGAGAAGGGCAGCGGGATTGGTGTAGCGTCGGCTGGTCCTGCGTTCCTCGCCTGGCCTACGCGGGACAAGAACCGGGCGGGACGCCTTCGTCCGGCGCCCATAGTAGCGGGGTTCCTCGAGCTCGCGCACACCATTAAAGTCCCACTCGAACCCGTATAATAAGTCCGGATGCTCCTCCCTGAGCCGTTTTACCCACCAGACGATGTTCTCGAGAACCTCGAGCCTATGAACGCGGTAAAGGTCCGCCAGATCGCTCACGATCTTCTGCTTGTTCGGATGACACATATCGAGGATCTCCTCGATATGCTCCTTTTTCCATTGGGTCGTGTCGCCGACGATATCGCGATAGGTAACGCGGCCGATCCGGCGGCCGATGCCCAGCATCGTGTCCATCGTTCCCTGGAAGTTCCGCCGCCTGTTCCAACGGAAGACGAATTCGTTGAGATAGCTGTCGAGATGCTTCTCCCGGAATCCGTGGAAGGTACCCAGCGCCCAGCGCTTCAAGTTGCTGAATACCGTGTGGATCCACTTGAAGACGATGTGGGCCGGGAGCCCGGTTTTCTTGATGTTGACCATCTTCAGGGGGCGGTCGGGCACCTTGCTGTATGAAGCGAGGGCATCCGTTCTGAGCCGTGTCCCCGGCACCGTGTTCGCCACGACGAATGGCACGATGCTGGCGGCGGAGCGATCGGCTATTCGGGCGATCCGAATGCGGCCGACCCCATGCTTGCCATGCGTTTCCACTGCGGCGGCTATCCAAAGCTGGTGCGCCACGCTGCTGCCGCCGCGCTTCTTCAGCGTGTCCTCCTTGCGCTTGTAGGGAACGGCGGACTCGTCCACGTCGACGGCTCCCGAAAGCTGTGTCCGGTCCGGGTTGACCATGGCGCGCCGGAGCTTGTGGAGCACTAGCCAGGCGGTCTTGTACGTCACGCCCAGCTTGGGCTGGAGTTGCAGGGCAGAGATCGAATTCGAATGTGTCGCCATCAGGTAAGCAGCAAGGAACCATTTGCGGAGCGGAAGGTGCGTTCCCTGCATTACAGTCCCGACGATGACGGAGGTCTGCTTCCGGCACCCCGGGTTCTCGCCCTTGCCGGCGCACTCGAACAGCCAGGGTCGTGCTTCCAGCCGCCAAGCTTTTCGGGAGCCGCAATGCGGGCAGACAAACCCGTCAGGCCACCGCTTCTTCGACAGATATTCGGCGCACGCGTAGTCGTCGCGGAAGGTCTCCACGAATTTCTCGATCGACGGCGGCTTGTCGTTCTTCCAGCGGGTTGGAAATAGCTTTTTGGCCATGCAGACGCCGCATAGACGCCCTTCGCCGTGCTGTCACGCATGAAATCAAGATATGGTTACCACCTGAGCAAACGGGATAAGTGGTTTTGATCATCATAAACCTCCTTTGCTTCCGCGTATTGTCCTATAGATTGGAGGTATCTGGAATATGTGACGAGGTACGAACGATAATTGCTCCTTCGCTCATCCGGATCACGCGAATTAACCTTCTCACGCATCCAATTAATCGCTTCCGCAGCTTTTACGTTGTTACCGTCTTTCAAATAAATTTCTGCCAGAAGCCGCCTCGGTTCGAATATCGTAGGTGTTTTTGAAATTGCCTTTTCTACAAGCGAGAGGGCTTCTTTGTTATCTCCCCACAAATGCTCAAACTCTGCCTTCCTGGTAGTGAACAGTGATCTTCCCGCCTCTTCGCCGACCTCTTCGAGTACGTCGAATAGCTCCCGGATTTCGCCATCTGACGCCGACCGTCTACCCCGTTTCCGAATTAACACGGAAATAAGCATGTCAACCAAGTACGGATTTCTACTTGCATGACTATACGCTTCTCGCGCAAAAGTTTCCGCCTCGTCCAGCTGGTCACGAATTAAGCATATGGCGGCAATTTCACGCGCCGCTGACAAATTTCCCGGGGATAAGCGATAAGCTTCCTTAAATTGTGCTTCTGCTGCGGGAATTTTTCCTTTAAGTCTAAAATTAAATCCCTTTAAAAATGCAACATTGCTCTGTGCCCATTCATTATTTGCCGCTTTTTCAAGTTTCTCGATACCTTCCTGAAAGACATCAGAGTTTCCTGTGCGAGCTGCGGCAAGGCACATATATCGACACGCGGCAACAAAACCTGCGGACGAAAGTCTTTGAACTCCACTCAGAGCTTCTTTTGCTAGGCGAATGCTCTCGGGAAAGAATCGCTCATCATAATTCCGCTTACTTAACCAGACGTAGTGGGAAGGAAGCAGGAAGGCGCTGGCGAAGTTAGGGAGCCCCTCGTTGCCCTCCAGGGAGGACAGAATCGCCGCATCCACCAATGCAATGGGCGCGGTTCCTTCTTCAATCCTTATTGACAGCGTGTTGGCCAACGCCGTGACAGCGGTCTTTCTCACCTCAGCGGGTAAGCCAATTCGTCTATCACGCTCAACTGCGATACGCAGCGCGGGCGAGATGACAAACCGACCAAACTTTGCCTCAACAACGTGAAGATCAGCAAGCTGCAGAAGCGTTTCACTCGCAACGGCCGGATCAATTTGAAGGGCCGCTGTTACCGCCGTGAAATCTAACTCAGGCACCAGCTTAAGCAACCCAAGAATAAGTACTGCCCCGTCCGACAGTGGAATTTTTTGAAGGTATTCCGATGACTGCCGGTGTTTCCAATCAATGAAGTCGGTGGGGTTGGCCAAAAAAGCTTCCACACCCCGCGATGAGACCTCATCAATCATTCGATAAAAGTTAAACGGATGTCCATCGGCGAGCGTCACCAACCGTTCGATCTCATCCCCGTCTGCGGATATTCCGTGATCACGCAATAACCGAGATACAAGCCTCTTTCCAACATCTCGGGTTAACGACTTAAGCGCCAGATAAGATATGTCGTCCTGCGATCGCCTTAGTTTAAAGGGAATCATGCGAGGCGCGATTATTGTAATGGGCGGGTGTGGCCTTGCGTCAAGATATGAGATAATCTCATTTAACTCGGTTTCTAACGCTCCAGAGTCGGTTAATACTCCACCTGTATCGATCAGGAATGCGGCCTCGCTGGCCGGCAGAAGCGAGTTGAGCAGTTGAGCAATTAGCCTTCGCTTCTCGTCGTCCGACGCTATCGCAAACGCCTTGGCGCGTGTAAGGAACTCTGCCGGCTTAGTAGCTGGCCGCAAAGTTATTATCAGCTTCCTATAAATTTCCTCCAACCCAAAAAACTCTGCGATATCTACTTCGGGAAATATCTTCCCAACTGCAGGATATTGATTCCGATAGAAATGCCTCGCGGTGGTTCGTCGCCCCGATCCGAAATTTCCAGAAATAAATATGGCCTTTGATAGTGGTCTTTCGTGATCGGTTATTTGCTTTTCCAGCGCAATTAACTCCTCTTCCCGCCCGATAAACGGATGTGCTTGCAACGCACCAACCGTTGCCGCTGAAACCAACTCACCTTGAATTAGGCGAGCAGCGCTGTCCGGCGAAAGGCTCTTGCGAACCACATTGAAAAACCTCACGTCAGCGGAAGCTTCCGAGAACGATTCCTCATCGAGACAAATAGCCAGAAATTTACGGATTCCTCCTCGAGCGATAAATTCGATACCTAGAAGAGTTTCAAACTGGACATATGATGAGCGAACTGAGTTCTTAGATAAAAACAAACAGAATAAGTCACACCTGTTAAGAGCCTGAATAATGGCAGCCGAGTTTACCAAGCCAGCGTCAAACGTCAGAGAGTCGAGTTCAAAAGTGCCCGGCCTCAATATATCAGAAACACTACCCACGAATGCTTTATCTTTTGATGAATGTGAGAGAAATGCTCTCATTTTAAAACGCTCCCCTTTTGGCTAGTAACGCCGCCATTCCCGCTTGCGCTGGCGCTCTGCGCCGCAGCACAGCGCTACGCGGCATTGCTGCCGCTACAATGGCCTTACTTGGTGAAATTTAGCAAGGTTGCCAAACCTACATCGAGGGTTAGACGGTAAGCATCACGTAGAGGTTATTGTCTGTTCACCTCGGCCCACGTTCCTATCTTGAAAGCCACACACACGAGTGTTACACAATGATTTGGCGATGAAAGAAAGTATCCTGTGTTTTCAACGACATACATAAGGTAGCGCAGAGTCCTCTTCTGGGCACCATCGACCCCTAAGTGGTTGAGCTTTCTCCAAGCAACTAACGGTAAGCATCTTCCCGACTGCGAACCCGCGCCGTGAAATCTGTGCATCCTACTGCCTGGGGTTGCCAAACCCGGCGGGCTCACCGCCCAGCTCAGCCCTGAAGCTTCGCGCGGATCAGAACCATTCTCGTCGACGGCGGTTGGATGCGTTTCCTCGAACGCGGAAGGATGCGGAGGAGATGGCCGCTCAGATTCCTCTCAACCCCGATGACCGCGCCGACGATCCGATCGCCGATGCTGCGCGCAACGACAAAACGCATCAGATTTGTCCCGATCTTGCGTATCGGCGTCTCGCGATCGTGAATGTCGTCTTTTTCGGCATGCCCGCTGCCCGCGATGGAGGCTGGGTTCTGATAGACACAGGCGTGATGGGCGCCTCCGCGATGATCGTCGACGCCGCCGAAGAACGCTTCGGTACAAATATCCGTCCCGCCGCGATCATCATGACTCATGGTCATTTCGATCATATCGGCGGTCTCGAGGATCTTGCGCGGCGATGGGACGTCCCCGTTTACGCTCACGAACTCGAACGGCCTTATCTCGATGGCAGCGCCTCTTATCCTCCGGCCGATCCGTCGGTCGGCGGCGGTCTCATGTCCGCGCTCTCCCCACTCTATCCACGCGGTCCCGTCGATGTAGGCCACCGTCTCCGGCCATTACCGGCGGATGGAAGGGTGCCGGAAATGCCGGGCTGGCGATGGCTGCACACGCCGGGACACACTCCAGGACATATTTCCCTATGGAGAGAACAAGACCGGACGATCATTGCGGGTGATGCGTTCATCACCACGCGCCAGGAATCGGCCTATGCCGTTGCGGTTCAGCGGCCCGAGATGCATGGGCCGCCCATGTATTACACGACCAATTGGGAGAACGCCCGCAACTCTGTTCGATTGCTCGCCTCGCTCGAGCCGGATCAGGTTGTCACCGGCCACGGCCCGGCCATGGCCGGAGCTGAAATGCGACGCGCGCTTCATGATCTTGCCCAGGAATTCGACCGCGTGGCTGTACCTTCCGCGAAGAGACGCCGACCACATTGTCGGATGGTCCATGGACGCGGAGACGGTCAGCCCCTAGCTTGTGCTGCTGAAGGGGAGAACTGCGGAAGAGTATCAACATGGCAGGCCAGGAAAGCACGCAACCCGCCGGTTCTTCCGTCGATGCACGGACCGTGCGGATCATTTTCGGCGCATTGATGCTGGTGATGCTGCTCGCGTCGCTCGATCAGACGATCGTTTCCACGGCGCTTCCCACGATCGTGGGGGAATTCGGCGGCCTCGAGCACCTCTCCTGGATCGTGACGGCTTATATGCTGGCCACGACGATCGTTACGCCGCTCTATGGCAAGCTCGGCGATTTGTTCGGTCGCAAGATTGTCCTGCAGGTATCCATCACCCTGTTCCTGATTGGCTCGGCCCTGTGCGGGCTCAGCCAGTCGATGAGCCAACTGATCGCGTTCCGCGCTGTGCAGGGTCTCGGGGGCGGAGGGCTCATGGTAACAACCATGGCAGCCATCGGCGACATCATCTCGCCGCGCGAGCGTGGTCGTTATCAGGGCATTTTCGGAGGCGTGTTCGGCCTGTCCACGGTCCTCGGGCCGCTGATCGGCGGATTTTTCGTCGAGCATCTGAGTTGGCGCTGGATCTTCTATATCAACCTGCCGCTCGGCATTCTGGCGCTCGTCGTCATCGGCGCCGCCTTTACGGCCCCGCGTGAAGGGAGGCGCCCGAAAATCGATTACTACGGCGCCGCCCTGCTTGCGGTCGTGTTGACGGGGCTCGTTCTTTTCACCAGCCTGGGTGGAAACGGTTTCCCCTGGGGATCGCCGCAAATCCTGGCGATGATTGCGGTTTCGGTTCTGGCGTTGGTCGGTTTCGTCATGGTCGAACAGCGGGTGGGTGAACCCATCCTCCCGCTGCGACTCTTCGTTAACCGCACGTTCGCTCTGTCCTGTGCGGTCGGCTTCATTGTCGGCGCATCCATGTTCGGTTCCGTCACGTTCATGCCGCTTTATCTTCAGGTGGTGAAGGCGGTCGGCCCGGCGGCTGCGGGCCTGCTGCTCACCCCGATGATGGGCGGCGTGCTGATCACCTCGATTATCAGCGGCCAGATCATTAGCCGCATCGGACGCTACCGCGTCTTCCCGATCGCGGGAACGCTCGTGATGACGATCGGCCTGGCGCTGCTCGCGACGTTGGGTCCCTCGACCGCCACATGGGTCGCGTCGGCCTATATGCTGGTTCTTGGCCTTGGTCTGGGAATGGTGATGCAGGTGTTGGTTCTCGCGGTGCAGAATGCTGTCGACTATTCGAATCTCGGCGTCGCGACGTCCGGAACCACGCTTTTCCGATCGACGGGCGGGTCGGTCGGCGTTTCGCTTTTCGGCGCGATCTTCGCGGCCGGCCTCAGCGGCGCATTGGCCGACCGGCTCCCCGCCGGCACGAAGCTGCCCTCCGCAACGGAGCCGAATGCGATCCAGGCTCTTCCTGCAGCGCTCCGGGAGGCTTATCTCGCTTCCTTCGCTTCGGCCCTCCATACCGTGTTCGCTCTCGCCGCGGCACTGGCGGCTGTCGCCTTTCTCCTTACCTGGCTTCTGAAGGAAGAACGTCTGCGCGAATCCGCCAGATCGGATTCGCTCGGTGAGAGCTTCGCTTCGCCCCGCGACGCGACATCCCTGGAGGAACTTCAATTGATTCTCGCCCGGATCGAGCAGCGCGAATCCCGCTGGACTGTCATCCAGCGCATTGCGAATGCGCTTGCGGCGCCTCTGGCGCCGGACGAAATCTGGCTGCTCGCGCAGCTTCAGAGAAGCGAGATGCCCGTTCGCGCGGAAGATATCGCGGAACGCTTCGCCGTTCCGACCGAACGTGTCGTCGAGATCGCCGGACAGATGGCCGCGCGGAACTTTGTCGCGCACATGCCCGACGGCTCGCTGACGCTAACCAACGCCGGCCGATATGAGTTCGACAGGATGGTCGCTGCCTATAGAGAGCGGCTGACGCACTTCTTGCAAAGATGGTCTCCCGAAGATCACCTGGAAGTTCGGGCCATGCTAAACAATCACGCGCGGGCCTTGATCGAGGAAGTTCCTGCTTTGCCCAAGGCGGCTGCGTGATCACGCCGCTACGAGATCTCGCCATAGACAGTGGCCGTGGCTGTCATATCGGGACGTGAGCGACGGGCGTAGAATGATGAACCGCAAATCAGTAGAGGCCGACTCGATCTATTTTGTCCCGTCAGTGTTTGGACTTTCATCGATGTTGGTTCGCGCTGCCTTGGCGATTTTCCTCAAATCGTCGTCGAAAGCCTCCGGGCCGTCCTCTTTCAGATCGGCCACGGCATTGCGGAATTTCTGATGTTCTCCTTGCGCTCGAAATTCGCGATCGAGCTCTCGGGAATCCTCGCTTAAAGCGACGGTCTCGCCGAGGATCGAGCCGGTTGCGAGGAAATCGCGAATCTGGCGGAGCGCTTCCTCGCTATCCACCTTGTCGCGCCATTTCGCTTCTATTGCCGCAAGCTCTATTGAGGGGCCGTATGTCTTTTCGGCCTTGTCGAGCAGTCTGCGGATTTCGGACCTGATCTCATCCGGGTCGGCCACCACAATCTCCCACGCCGCTGCGCGGCAATTCAGATCATTTCCCAACGCCTCGACGGGGCTCGGTCTCAGCGCCGCAACTCGCGAGTGCATCCTTTGTTCCGCCTCAAAGCTCGCTCAGGAACAGCCTGGCTGTCGGTGCTCTTGATCGAGCACGAACCGCAGCACATGAGCAACCCCGCCCCGCCTGTTCAGGGTTGGCCTTGCCCGCCCCCTGAACCATAGATGTTGCCGGTTGCAAAGCTTGCATCGGCGGCGGCGAGCTGGACATATATCGAGGCGAGTTCCGCCGGCTGGCCAGGCCTGCCGAAGACGGTCTTGCCGCCGAACTTTTCATACTTCTCCTCAGGCGCGCCGCCGCTGATCTGCAGTGGCGTCCAGATCGGCCCCGGCGCCACGCCGTTTACGCGGATGCCCTTCGGTCCCAGCTGCTTGGCCAGGGATTTGACATAGTTCATCGTCGCGGCCTTGGTCTGGGCATAATCGTAGAGATCGGCAGAAGGATCATAGGCCTGCTCGGAGGTCGTACCGATGATGCAGGAGCCCGGCTTGAGATGCGGCAGCGCGGCCTTGATGATCCAGAATGGCGCGTAGACATTCGTTTTCATCGTGGCGTCGAAATCCTCTGTGGTGATGTCGAGGATGGATGGCTTTGACTGCTGCCGCCCGGCATTGCAGACAACGATGTCGAGCCCGCCGAGGCCTTCCACGGCATCGGCGACCAGTTTCTGGCAAAAAGCCTCGTTCCGCAGGTCTCCAGGAATGGGAATGCCGGTTCGGCCGGCTTCCCGGATAAGCTGGATGACCTCCCGCGCGTCCGGCTCCTCGGACGGATAGTAGTTGATCGCCACATCCGCCCCCTCGCGTGCATAGGCGATTGCGGCGGCTCTGCCCATGCCGGAATCGCCGCCAGACCCGGCCATGGCTGCGTTTGCGCCTTGAATGGCGGCTTCGGGTATTTTGATCGTGGGTCGTACATGGTGGGCCTGTTGCTGGAATTGGGGGTGGGTTGGCCGGATTGCCGGGCGAAGGCCGTCCCGGCGGCGCTCGCCGCCATTCCCATGCCAACGGCGCCGACGACGCGGCGGCGGGACAATGCAAAGCGTCCATCCTTGCTCATGGTTCCGGCTCCACCATCTGTCGCACGAACTGACGCTGACGGGTTTGGTTCCAGTAACAGAACAAATCGCTCAGCGATGCCGATCCAGACGCACAGCATGGATCGGGAATGCAGCTATCGCTTGCCGCACGAGCCGGTTTAATAAGCCTGCCACTACGCTGAGCGTATGAAGGGTCCAACTCTCCGAGGACCACGTTTCAACCAGGTGAAAGATCCTCGCAATCCCAGCGCATCCGCGCCTCCGGCAGCCAGATCAATCACCGATGGCGACGTCTCCTCGCCCACGAGTGAATCAGCGGCCACCATCTCCGCAACCAACTGAACAGGTTCGTGCGCGTCGAGTAAGCACCGCTTGACAGCCTCCTTGGGAAGGTATTTCATTTTTATATGGGGATTGCGATCTCCCCACGAGGCGACATGCCTAAGCATCGCGTCCACGCCAACCAAGTTGGGGACGCATCATGTCGTCAATAAACTCGATTTCACCCCACAAGCTTATTCGCCTGATTGGCACACCCAAATGTCCTGTGATCGTCGACGTTCGCGATGACGAGGATTTTGCCGCCGACCCCAAGCTGATCCCGGGATCCTGTCAGCGACCCTTCTCGACCGTTCCAGAATGGGCCGCCGAATATCTCGGCCGTTCTACTGTCGTGGTCTGCCAGGAAGGGCGGAAACTGAGCCATGGGGTTGCGGCTTGGCTGCGCCATGTGGGCGTGCCGGCGGACGTTCTGGAAGGGGGAACAGTTGCCTGGAGCGAGGCGGGACTGCCGATGGTGCCTGCGGCCCGGCTGCCTTCGCGCGATCGTCTTGGTCGTACAATTTGGGTAACGAGATCTCGGCCGAAGATAGACCGCATCGCATGTCCGTGGCTGATCCGCCGCTTTGTCGATCCCGGCGCCGTATTCCTGTTCGTCGCACCTCCGGAAGTTGAGGCAGTGGCCGAACGCTTTTCCGCAACGCCGTTCGATATTGAGGTCCGACATTCTGGACCCATCGGGGCGAGAAATGCACCTTCGACGTGATGGTGGAACAGTTCGGGCTGGCGACAGAACCGCTGCTGCGGCTGGCCACCATCGTCAGAGGGGCCGATACCGCGCGGCTGGACCTTGCGCCCGAAGCTGCAGGACTGCTCGCCGCGTCCCTTGGGCTGTCGCGCATGTACGCCGATGATCTTGACCAACTCGACGCCGGGCTGGTGCTCTACGATGCATTCTATCGATGGTGCAGGGACGCTAGGGACGAAACGCACAACTGGCCGTCCAAACCGCCTGCCGAAAGGCCCCGGAGATGACCATCACCAAACCAAGTCCGTTTCGGGATGGAGTGGCCGCTCCTGGTGAGCGCGGCATTTCCATCGCCGACGCGTTCGGGGTGTGGCTGCGCGTCGCCATTTTGAGCTTCGGCGGTCCCGCCGGTCAGATCGCCGTCATGCATCGCATATTGGTGGAAGAGCAGCGGTGGATTTCGGAGTCCCGGTTCCTTCATGCGCTCAACTACTGCATGCTGCTGCCAGGTCCCGAGGCACAGCAACTGGCGACCTATGTCGGCTGGCTCATGCACAGAACGCGCGGCGGCATCATGGCCGGTGGTTTGTTCATTCTCCCCGGCATCATCGCCATAATGGCTCTGAGTTGGGTTTATGCGTTGTTCGGCAACGTCGGTCTCGTCACGGCGCTGTTCTTCGGGCTCAAGGCTGCCGTTCTGGCGGTGGTACTCGAGGCTGTTGTCCGGATTGGCAAGCGAGCGCTCAAGAACCGCGTGATGCTCGGTCTCGCGGCGACCGCATTCGTTGCGATTTTCTTCTTTGCCATGCCGTTCCCTCTCATTGTGGTCGCCGCTGGGCTGATCGGCTTTGCTGGCGCGCGTGCTGGCTTGCAGCAGTTCCAAGTTAGCGGTCATGGTTCGCCTGACAACAACGAAGCGGACCGTCCAGGCCTGCTCAGTGATGAAACCCCGGCACATGCGCGGCCTGGCGTGGTTCGCGCCCTGCGTGTTTCGACTGTTTGGCTCGCCGTCTGGCTGCTGCCGGTTATCGCGCTGCTGATGATGCGGGGGAGCCAGGACGTCTTCAGTCAGATCGCAATCTTCTTTTCCAAGATGGCAACGGTAACATTTGGCGGCGCCTATGCGGTTCTTGCCTACGTCGCGCAACAGGCGGTCACCTCTTATGGCTGGTTACGACCGGGCGAGATGCTTGATGGGCTTGGCATGGCCGAGACCACGCCTGGACCATTGATCATGGTGCTGCAGTTCGTGGCGTTCATGGCCGCGTATCGCCATCCAGGCGGGCTTGATCCTCTGATGGCGGGAACCCTCGGCGGCCTGTTGGCGACATGGGTAACGTTCGCGCCTTGCTTTCTCTGGATATTCCTTGGCGCACCCTTTATCGAAATTCTGCGAGGCGACAGGGCGATAAGCGGAGCGCTTTCGGCGATCACCGCAGCCGTTGTCGGCGTAATCCTCAATCTCGCCGTCTGGTTCGCTGTCCATACCTTGTTCGCAAAGTTGGACCAGCTGCGCTGGAGAGGTTGGGGTTTCGACGCGCCGGTGCCGTCCAGCGTCAATGTATGGGGACTGCTCTTGTCAATCGGCGCGCTGCTGGCGATGTTCCGCTTCAAGGTCGGCATGATACCAACACTTGCGATGAGTTCCGCAGCCGGCGTCGCTCTATACGCAATCGGGCTTGTGTAGGACCCGCCTTGCCTTTTTGCCCGCCGATCGTCGTAACGCGGCGCGCGACATCGCTCATAAGGCAGGACCGAATTGATCATCTCGCCTGTCTCTGCGGAACCCGGATCATGGGCCTCGCATTCTGACCCTGACGAAACGATCCAGGGAAACCGATATGAAGATCCTCGTGACTATGCTGAGCGGTTTTTGCCTGACGCTCGCAATATTTGCCGGGGGGCGCCCTCACCGCGATCTATTTCGTGAACGCCAAGCCGGTGCCCGTGCACCCACTCGACATGAATACCGGCTCCCTTTGGAGCAACAAGCCCGTCAAGGTGAACAGGACCGCGCAAAACCTGGAGCGCCTGCCTGCGCGGACGGTGACGCGCCAGCCGGACGAGGCGCTGCAAAAGCCTCAAGCAGGTCAGTTTCAACCGGCCGGCGGCTCCCAGCAGCCCATAGATTCGACGACCACCGCTGCCATATCCGCCGATCCGGGGTCTGCGACAGATCACGCCGAATGGTGCTCGCAGCACTATCAGTCCTATGATCCGGGCGACGACAGCTACAACGCATACAGCGGGGTTCGACGGAAATGTGTTTCGCCGCATTCCGAAGAAGCGGGGCTTCCCGCCACGAAGGGAGATTCTGGGTTCATCACGGCTGCGAATGCTGACGAGATGCCGGGGGCCGGCGCCAGCACCGAACACGTACAATCGTGCTTTGATCGCTATCGTTCCTACCGACCGGAGGACAACACCTACCAACCGTACGGCGGCGGCCCGCGTCGGCAATGCGAATGACGCTTAAAGAAGGAATAAACCGCTCGGCGCAGCGCAGTTCCGGAAAAGTGGCAGCTTTTGAATCGCTAGCAATGATAGGCAGACGCTGAAGCTCTCTTCCCCTCCTGCGTGCAAGTCGGCGCGCTGCTCTGGTTTCCCAGGCTTTTGCGGCGCACCCTTTTCACGACCCGATGATGCTCGGAGGAGCGGTTGTGCTTGGATATCGAGTTCATGCCCCGGGCGGTGACGCCGTTGCCCATAGCTGTGCCGCCGCTGGTTTGAGCCAAGGCGCAAATGCTTGACGCCGCAAAAAGGGCTGCCGCGATCGTCGTTGTTTTGAGATTTTGCATATCATGCTCCTGATCGGGTTCGAGCGTCGAACCAGCCGATGGGAGCGATGTTCCTGATATCCATCCGCGCTGAACGCCCCGCGGGCTCCCTGGCCCCGCCGGACCCAGCCGGCAGGGCCGTGGTATTCAGCGATTGGAAAGCGACTGACGCTCCTTTATCAGCGCCGCTTCAGCCCAAGACGGTGTCGGCGATGACCATGCAGCAGCAGAGCAGAAAGAGGGCCATAAGCAACCAGCGAGCCTGATAGACGCTCCTGTCCATTGTTCTTCTCCGTGCTGAAAGGGAACCCGCCGGCCGGAGGAGCCGACGGGAACGACGTTGTTAGCGAAGGAAGGGACGGTTGCTACGCTAAAAATGTCGATGGCGTCCAAACGGCCAGCAGCCTTCGCTGTTCCTTTCAGGCGGGGCATCAGACCAATGCGTGTCGCTGATCAGACCAAAGTCCTATTAGCAATGCCTGAAGCTGCCGAATCATATCAGCGGTATGAACAGCGCCGCCGAGAGGTTCCGGTCCTATGCCCTGCTGTGCCGAGATCTTGCGGCACGGATGCCGAGCCACGCTCAATGCCTGCTGGAACGGGCACGGCAATGGGAGAGAGACGCCGACCTGGTTGAACGCAATCTCGAACTGATGGAATCGACAGGCGATCTTCTGAAGCAGATCGACGGAATGTTGCAGAAGGAGACAATGGGTTGAGCGCTGCCGCGCGGCACGCCATCGCGATCCGCGGAAACGGGTTCCGCCTCTGGACGACAAAGATGTCCACTGCCGACGGGAAGCAACAGCTGGGAGAGTTGAAAGTCTCGCGACTATAACTTCTCGTGTCGGCTCCTGAAGGAAAACCGCCACAGAAACGACGGTGAATTCCCGCTAACGAAGCATTAAGTATGCGCGTTTACCATAGCTCTGGAAAGCCGAATGGTGTCGGCGTCCAACTATGGTGGCGAGAAATGAAGCGCATTTTGATGATTGCGATGCTGGCCTTGGCGGGAGCGGCTCCAGCCTATGCTGCCGACCTTGTCGAACCGCAGCCCGTACCTGTGGTCGTGCCGGCCTCTTCCGGCTGGTATCTTCGCGGCGACATCGGCTACGCGTTCAACAACACGACAAACGGCAGCTGGAAGTTCTGGAATCAGTTCGCGCCGCCATATCGAGGCGTGGACGACAATTTTCACTACGACAAGTTTTCCATGGGCGGCGCGGCGATCTTCGGCGGCGGCGTCGGCTATCGCTTTAACGAGATGTTGCGCGCGGACGCCACGCTCGACTTCTTCCGCGCGGATGTCAACGGCCACACCGCCTGCCCGAGCTACGTCAAGGCCAGCCACGGCCTGAGTCCAACGGAGGACAACTGCAACTATAGGGATTCCTCGTCCGCGGATGTGTGGCTGCCGATGGCGAACCTCTATGTCGACCTTCCCCATCTGGGCCCAATCACCCCCTATGTCGGTGCGGGCGTCGGCGCGGCCTATGTGAAATATGATAACTGGAAAACGAGAGAGGATTGTCCTGTCTGCACGTTCACGAGCGAAAAGGACGGCCGCAGCAGCTGGCGCTTCGCCGGAGCTCTCATGGCAGGCGCCAGCTACGATTTGACGAACCAGCTCAAGCTCGACCTCGGCTATCGCTTCGTCCACATCGCCGGCGGCGACGCCTATGGCTATGACGCGGCTGATCGCGACACCAGCACGGGTCCGGGCGCTACGGGCACGCAGGCCAAGGATAATGGCTTCAACGTGCAGACCGTACGGTTGGGCTTGCGCTACGAATTCTGACGACATCAACGGCGAGCCGCCCGTAGCCATGCCAAAGCGGACCGCGTGACGAAATCACGCGGTCCGCTTCCTGTTTATTGCCGTTACCGAGACTTACTTCACCGCGCCGGTGGACAATCCCTTGACGATATAGCGTTCGAGGAAGATGCCGACGATGACGAGCGGGGCTATCGCCGCGGCGGAGAGTGCGGCCATCGACCACCAGTTGATGCCCTGCGATCCCGTCTGGCTCGCCACCATTACCGGCAGGGTCTTGGCGTCGGTGGCCGTCAAAAGGGCGGCGAAGAAATATTCGTTCCAGGTCAGCACCAGCGACAGGATGAAGGCGGCGACCATCCCCGGCAGCGTGATCGGCAGGATGATGCGGAAGAAAACGCCCCATATTGAGAGGCCGTCGACCAGCGCCGCCTCGTCGAGTTCGACGGGGATGGTGTTGAACTGGTCGCGCATGATCCAGATGACGATCGGCAGCACCGTCAGCGTATAGACGAAGATCAGGCCGATCCTTGTGTCGAGAAGCGCCAGTTCCTTATAGAGCACCAGGAAGGGCAGGGCCAGCACGACCGGCGGCAGGATCAGCTGTGAGATGAAGAAGAACAGGATGTCGTCATTCTTCATCGGACCGAATTTATAGGTAAAGCGGCTGAGCCCGTAGGCGGCGCAGGAGCCTAGCACCAAAGCAAGCAGCGAGGAGCCGATGGCGGCGAACACGCTGTTTTCAAAGCGGCTGATGAATTCGTGGCGCGGCGTCGAAATCTCGAAGATCGTGTCGGGCGACAGGCCGATCGAGCGCCAGCCCTTCCAGTTGGGCACATAATCGAACCAGGGGACGAGATGGCCGTGCGTCACGTCGATCGCCGATTTGAAGGCGGTGGTGATCGTCCAGTAGATCGGGAACAGGCAAACGATCGCCCAGATGATGAGGGCGCCGTAGATCAGCACCCGCGCCAGAACGATCTTCGTCGTCTGCGAGCGGTCGGCCTGGGCGAAAGGTTCGTCGAGTTCGGCGGCTATGGCCATGTTCTGTCTCCCGTCCGGCTCATATGACGTTGCGCGTGAAACGCTTGGCGACACGCAGGAGCAAGGTGAGGAAGAGGATGATAAGGACGAGATAGAACATCGCCAGCGCCGTGCCGTAGCCGACATTGGAACGGTCGGCATAGACGCGATAGATGAAGCTGGAGATGGTGTCGGTCGCGCCGCCGGGGCCGCCGCCGGTGACGGTGATGACGATGTCGGCAAGCTTCAGCTTGAAGATGATGCGGATCAAGAGCGTCGTGATCGACACCGGCAGCATCAGCGGGAACGTGACTTTCCAGAAGGCTTGCCATGGGGTGGCGCCGTCCACCTTCGCGGCTTCGAGCACTTCCTTCGACATGGCCTGCAAGCCGGCGAGCAGCAGGATCACCATGAAGGGTATCCACATCCAGGCATCGAGCGCCTCGATGGTGAAGCGGGCCGTCCACGGATAGGCGAAGAAGGCCGGCGTCTGCCAGCCGAGATCGCGCGCCAGCCTGGCCAGCGGACCGAAGCGGTATTCCATCAGCGACTTGCCGATCATCCAGCTGACCGCGACCGGGCTCAGCATGAAGGGGATGAGGAAGGCGACGCGAAAGAACTTCCGCGCCCTGATCTCGGCGTTGAGCAGAAGCGCAAGGCCGAAGGCGATCGCATATTCCACCAGCACCATCGCCACATAGAAGACCATATTGACGAGCGCGTTCCAGTAATAGGAATCATGGAACATCTGAACGAAATTGTTGAAATTGTTGAAATGCGGGCCGCCCGTCGCCGCGAGGTTCCAGTCGAGCGAAGCGATGTAGAAGCCGAACAGGGTCGGGAAAATGGCGACCGCTAGCGTGAAGAGCGTCGCCGGCAACACGAACAGCGCCCTCAGCCCCGCCTCGCCGCGGGCCATCACCTGGCCGACGCCGAGGCCGATGCCCCACAGAGCATAAGCGTAAAGAACCGGTCGCCAATTGGCGAAACCGAATTCGATCGCACCTGCCGCATAGAGTATCTGCACAATCAGGACGCCGGCGAATAGAACCGATGTCGCCCAGATCAGCGCCTTTCCGCCGGCGGCCCGGCCGCGCGAGCCGGAGACATCCGGATCATCGAATTCCGGTTCGTCTATCGCCGCTATCGAAGCCGATGCCGTCATTTGCTACCTGTGTTTTTCGTGCTGGTCCTTCGAGGCTCGCTTCGCTCGCACCTCAGGATGAGGGAGTCAGCACCATCGCATTTGGAAATCTGGTGCGATTCGGATGGCTTCCCACCCCCACCCTTAATCCCTCCCCACAAGGGGGAGGGAGACGCCGACACGGCTCTTTCCGCTAAAATCGTCATTATCAAAGTTTGCACCATGCAGCGGCGGAACAAAATCCCCCTCCCCCTTGTGGGGAGGGGTTAGGGGTGGGGGTAATCTCGCGTAGAGGTCATCTCATATGCGATTGCCTCGCATAGAGGATGAACCGCTTTTCCTCACTTGCCGAGGGCAGCCTTATAGAACTTGATCTGCTTGTCGCGGCCGAGTTGGTCGGTAAGCTTCTCCCAGGCAGCAGCGATTTTGTCGGCGCCGGCCTGCGCGGTTTCCTGGCCGGCGAAAACCTTCGCCAGCTCGTCTTCCGCCAGGCTGTAGTACTGGAAGATGCCGGGAATGCGCGGCTCGATCGCGGCGTTCGGATGATTGTACGAATTGAACTGCGAATCGAGATAGGACGTGATGTAACCGCGGTCATAGCCGGCCTCGACCCATTCGTCGATGTCGTGCTGGCTGTTGCGATAGCACTGGAACCCTGACGGATAGGCCGACGTCCACAAGGCAAGGTCCTTGCCGCCGAGATGGGCGGCCGCGCTCCAGGCCGCCTTGTGCTTCTTCTCGTCGCTGTCGACCTTCTTCATCACATAGATGCCCCAGCCGAGATAGGCGAGGTTCGGCGCGTAGTTCGGACCGCTCGACAGCTTTTCCCACTTGCCGGTCTTGGAATTATAAACATCGTCCGAACCGGGAAGAATGGAGAAGCCGCAGACATCGCCGACGACGGACGTGTCGCTGGTCTTGGCGGCCGCGCCGACATCGCCCCACCACACCACCATCGAACCGGTGCCGCCGAGGAATTCCGCGAAACCCGTCTCGTTCGGATCGGCGTTGATCTGGTTCGGCGGTTCCGAGGGCAAGGCGTCGATGACATCCTGGATGGCGCGCACGAAGGCGGGGCTGTTGACCCTCGGCTTCATCGTCTCGGGGTCGAACAGCCACGCCGTCTCTCCGGGATATTTGGCGTAGGCCGTAGCGCGGCTGGCGAGGAAGTAGAAGCCGAAGCCGCCCCATGGCTTTGGAGCGTCGAGATAGCCCCAGGCCGGCTGCCCGCCGATCGTCTTGCCCTTGAGGAACTTCGTGACTTCCTGGACCTCTTGCCACGTTTTCGGCACGCCCCACTCGCCCTTATGGCCCGCGTCCTTCCAGGCCTTGGCGAGGTCCTTGTCGGAGAAATAATCCGTCCGATAGTTGAAATTGTGCGTGTCGCCGTCGATCGAGACGCGATAGAGCTTGCCGTCCCAGGTACCTACCGGCGGCTTCAGGTAATTCACATAGTCGTCGGTATCGATCATCTTCTTGACCCAGTCGGGCATCTCCGATGTCAGACCGCGGCCGCAGACGTCGCCCTCGAAGGGCGCGCCCATTTCGAGCATGTCCCAATCGATCGTGCCGGTCGAGATCGCCTGCTGGAGGCGGGCGTTGTAGTCGGCCTGGGCGAGGTCGATCCAGTTGATCTTGGCGCCGGTATATTCCTCCCACGGGTGCAGGAAGCCGCGGAACAGGAAGTCGTGCGTGTTCTGGTTATTGAGGCCCATGAAGGTCAGTTCGACGCCCTTGAACTCACCCTGCTTGATGGCCGCCTTGGTCGGCGCGAGGCACAGTTCGCCGACCTTGCGGTAATCGGCATCCGTCGGCGATCCCTTGCCGACGCCCGGTATCTGGAGAATCTGCTTGCGCAGCGCTTTTTCGGCATCAGACAGATTGCTCGCCTGAGCGTAGGCGGGACGCGCGAATCCACCAAGGCCGCCAGCGGTGCCGAGCGCGGCCGCCGCTCCGGTCATGGCGGCGCCCTGCAAAAGCCGGCGCCGGTTCAGCTGCGCGTGCATTATCCGTTCATAGGTTTCAAATTTCACTGCCGATCCTCCCGATTGTGATGAAGATTCAGGGTCGCCGCCACATGGGCCGCTTTCCGCTACTACGCGTTGCGGTGTGATAATGGCTCGCGCTCTCCGTGCTGATGTCTTGGCTGCCGCGCAACTCGGCCGTCACGGCCCTCCTCACAGATCGCCTGTTGCGATCCCGTGGGCAGTATGTTTCTTGGCCCGGCGAAGTCAACTGGCCGCTCCGTCGATCTTCGCTTCGGAGCGGCGGCGCAGGAGAGTGGACAGGCGGGACAGCGTCGTCTACTCATGCCGGTCCCGGGGCGAAGCATCGGGTAACGGGAGGAGCGATGGCGAAGGTTACGGTTCGGGGCGTCCGCAAGGCTTTCGGTCCGGTCGAGGTCATCCACGGCGTTGATGTCGAGATTGAGGACGGCGAGTTCGTTGTGCTCGTCGGTCCGTCTGGTTGCGGCAAGTCGACACTGCTCAGGATGATCGCCGGGCTGGAGAACGTCTCCGACGGGATCATCGCCATCGGGCGCACCATCGTCAACAATCTGCCGCCGGCCAAGCGCGACATCGCAATGGTCTTCCAGAGCTACGCGCTCTATCCGCATATGACTGTGGCGGAGAACATGGCCTTCTCGCTGAAGCTGAGGCGCATCGATCCCGCGACGATCGCCGAGCGGCAGAAGGTTGCGGCCGAGATTCTCGGTCTGACGCCCTATCTGAAGCGCTATCCCCGCCAGCTTTCCGGCGGTCAGCGGCAACGCGTCGCCATGGGCCGCGCCATCGTGCGCGAGCCGCAGGTCTTCCTGTTCGACGAACCGCTGTCGAACCTCGACGCGAAGCTGCGCGTGCAGATGCGCACCGAGATCAAGCAATTGCACCAGCGTCTCAAGACGACGACGATCTTCGTCACGCACGACCAGATCGAGGCGATGACGATGGCGGACAAGATCGTCGTCATGCAGTCGGGCGTTATCGAGCAGATCGGCTCGCCGCTCGAACTCTATGACCGGCCGAAAAACCTCTTCGTCGCAGGTTTCATCGGCTCGCCGGCGATGAACCTCATGCGCGGGACGGCGCATATGAACGGCGGGGCCGCGGTAATGGCCGGCGATCTCAAGCTGCCGGTTTCGGATACGGCGCTTTCCGAAGGGCGGCCGGTCGTCTATGGCATCCGGCCCGAACATCTCGAGCTCGCCGATGAGGGCATACCGGCCGATGTGACCGTGGTCGAGCCGACCGGTTCCGAAACCATGGTTTTCCTGAAAACCAGGTCGGAAAACCTCGTGGCTGTTTTCCGCGAGCGCCATAGTCTCGCTCCGGGCCAGCGCGTGCATGTCAGGCCCGATCCGCGCCAGATCCACCTTTTCGACGGCGAGACCGGCGAAAGGCTTCAGCCATAAGACAAAGGGAGGAGTTCGAATGCTGAAGGGTATAAGCCCCTTGCTGAATGCCGACGTTCTTTACGCGTTGAGGGCGATGGGGCATGGCGACCGGCTCATCATTGCCGACACCAATTTCCCTTCGGACGCGATCGCCCGGCAGACCCGGTTCGGACGCCTCTTGCGCATCGACAATGTGACGGCGGCGGAAGCGGTGGCGGCGATCCTGTCGATCATGCCGCTCGACAGTTTCATCGACGATGCAGCAGCGCGCATGGAGATCGTCGGCGCGCCGGACGAGATCCCTCCGGTCCAGCAGGAAGTCCAGAAAGCGATCGATGCGGCGCAGGGGAAAAGCTGGCCGATGGCGTCGATCGAGCGCTTCGCCTTCTATGAGCACGCCAAGACCGCCTATTGCGTCGTCCAGACGGGCGAGCGCCGCTTCTACGGCTGCTTCTCCTTCTCCAAGGGCGTTATCCCGCCAGAAGCCTGATCCGGAAACACTCCCATGACCGTCAACAGACCGATCGTCGTTCTCGGCGTCTTTGTCGCCGATACGGCCTACCGCGCCGCCCGGCAGCCGAAGCTCGGCGAGACCATTCTCGGCAACAGTTTCAAGCTCGGCCCCGGCGGCAAGGGCTCCAACCAGTCGGTCGCGGCGGGCCGGCTCGGAGCGGATGTCTCCTTCATCACCCGGCTCGGCCAGGATGCCTTTGCTGAGATCGCCGAGCGGACATGGGCGGAGGCCGGCGTCAAGCCGGTCATCACGCGCGACCCCGGGAGCTATACGGGCGCGGCCTATATCTTCATCGAGGAAGCGACGGGCAACAACGCCATCATCATCAGCCCGGGCGCAGCCGCGAACATCTCGGCGGCCGACATGGACGCCAATGCCGGCCTCATCCGCTCGGCCGGCGTGTTCATGACGCAATTGGAGCAGCCCCTTCCGGCGGCGATCCGGGCACTCGAGATCGCGCGTGAGGCAGCCGTCACGACGATCCTCAACCCGGCGCCCGCCGCGCCGCTTGAGGAGCGCGTGTTCGGGCTTTGCGACTATGTCACGCCGAACGAGTCGGAGGCGGAGGGATTGACGGGTCTCCCCGTCGCTTCGGTCGATGAAGCCCGCAAGGCCGCCGACGTGCTTCTTCGCAGAGGCGCCGGCGCGGCGATCATCACGCTTGGAGAAGCGGGCGCGCTCTATCACGCGCCCGGCCGCTCGGAACTGGTGCCGGCGGTGAAGGCGGGGCCGGTGGTTGAAACGACGGGCGCGGGCGATGCGTTCAATGGCGGCTTCGCGACGGCGCTGGCGCGCGGCTTCGATCCCGTCGATGCGGTGCGCTTCGGCTGCGCCGTTGCCGGCATTTCCGTCACGCGGCCCGGAACCGCGCCTTCCATGCCGACGCTCGAGGAGGTCGAAAGCCTGCTGCGGCGGTAGCGCCGCGGGATGAATTGGAACGCCCCCGCGAGTCAGCTCAGATTGGAAGCGTAGTGCATCGTCTCCGTCAGGCAATGGGAGACGCGGAACTCGACCGGAGCTCTGTTGAGATCATAGGCGATGCGCTCGATCCTGAGCAGCGGCGTCCCTTCCTTGCAGCCCAGTTCGGCCGCGTCTGCGGATGAGGCGGCGACCGCCTTCAACTTCTCGGCGATCTTCGCAATCGTGATTCCCCAGCGTTCGGAATAAAGCCGATAGACATTGTTCGGTATCGTCGTCAGATCGCCGAAACCCGCAAAGCGATCGGCCGAAAGCGAAATGGTCTCGCGCAGCATGGTCCGCTCGCCATGGTAGCGGAGGCGGTTTATCCGCCAGACCGTCACGCCTTTTCGCAGATCGAGCGCCGCCGCTTCCGCCGCGGCGGATCGCGCCAACTGGCTGCTCAGCACCTTCGAGACAGGAAACAGCCGCTCCCCCTTGTCAGGGTAGAGCCGGAAGAACTGGAACATGATGCGCCCTTCTTCCAGCTCCGGAACGAAGGTGCCGCGCCCCTGCCGCCTGACGAGGATGCTTTCCGCGGTCATCGCGTCGAGCGCCTTGCGCACGGTGCCTTGGCTGACGCCGAGTTCGCGCGCAAGCTCCTGCTCGCTGGGCAACATAGCCCCCGGTTGCCAGCGGCCATTGGTCAGGTATCGGGTGAGTTCCTCCCGAACCTGCAGATAAAGGGGTCGAAAGCCGACCGGTGCCGCTGCCTTGAAATCCATTCGCCGCTGAAAATTGTCCGCTTACGTTTCCGTTGACATCGCCGTAATCTATATCTTATGTCTTATATAAGAGTTGTCAACGAACGCTCTTATTTCAAATCTTCATCCCAAGGAGGATACGCCGTGAGCATCCCGCAATTGCTTGTCCATGATCCGAAGGACAATGTCGGCGTGGTCGTCGTGGAAGGCCTGAAGGCCGGAACCAAGATGCTGTGTGTAGTGACGCATGACAATTCGAGCTTCGAACTCGAAGCGAAGCACGATGTCCCGATCGGCCACAAGATCGCGCTTGCCGACCTCAAAAAAGGCGATACCGCGATAAAATATGGAGAGGACATCGGCCGCATGGTTGGCGACGCCAAAAAGGGCGAGCATGTCCATGTCCACAATCTGAAGACGAAGCGCTGGTAGGAGAAGGCCAATGGCATCGAAATATTCAAACCTGACCTTCAAGGGCTATCGCCGCGAGAACGGCCGCGTCGGCGTGCGTAACCATGTCGTCATCCTGCCGGTCGACGACATTTCCAACGCCGCCTGCGAGGCTGTGGCGAACAATATCAAGGGCACGCTGGCGCTGCCGCATTCCTATGGCCGGCTGCAGTTCGGCGAAGACCTCGACCTGCATTTCCGCACCATGATTGGCACCGGATCCAATCCGAACGTTGCCGCCGTCATTGTCATCGGCATCGAGCCGGGCTGGACCAAGCGCATCGTCGACGGCATCGCCGAGACCGGCAAGCCGGTGACGGGATTCGCGATCGAGCAGAACGGCGATCTCAAGACCATCATGGACGCCTCGCGCAAGGCGAAGGAATATGTGCACTGGGCAACGGAGTTGCAGCGCGAGGAATGCTCCGTATCCGACCTCTGGGTCTCGACCAAATGCGGCGAGAGCGACACGACGACCGGTCTCGGTTCCTGCCCGACCGTCGGCAACATGTATGACAAGCTCCTGCCGGAAGGCATCTATGGCGTTTTCGGCGAAACCTCCGAGATCACCGGCGCCGAGCACATCGCCAAGGCGCGCGCCATCAATCCCGAGGTTGGAGAGCGCTGGTACAAGATGTGGAAGGCCTATCAGGACGACGTCATTGAGGCCCACAAGGTCGATGATCTCTCCGAATCGCAGCCGACCAAGGGTAATATCGAAGGCGGCCTGACGACGATCGAGGAAAAGGCGCTCGGCAATCTGGAAAAGATCGGCCGCACGTCGAAATACATCGACATTCTCGGTCCGGCCGAGGCGCCGAAATCGGGCAATGGCCTCTATTTCATGGATTCGTCCTCGGCAGCGGCCGAATGCGTGACGCTGATGGCGGCCGGCGGCTATGTTATCCACACCTTCCCGACCGGGCAGGGCAACATCGTCGGCAATCCGATCGTGCCGGTGGTCAAAATCTCGGCCAATCCGCGCACGGTGCGGACGATGAGCGAGCACATCGATGTCGACGTTTCCGGCATCCTGCGTCGCGAGATGACGATCGATGAGGCCGGCGACGCGCTGATCGACACGATCATGCGCACGGCCAACGGCCGCTTCACGGCGGCGGAAGCGCTCGGCCACCGCGAATTCGTCATGACCAAGCTTTACCGGAGCGCATAAACAAGCTCCGGCTCAAGCTGCCGTCCGGGTCCCGCCGGACGGCTTTTTTCTTTTCGACTGTGACCAAGAGTAGCCATGCCTGACATCGTCATCACGGAATTCATGGATGAGGCGGCCGTCGCTTCGCTGAAGGCGAGATACGACACTGTCTATGATCCGACGCTGGTCGACCAGCCCGATCAACTGACGGTGATGGCCGGCGAGGCGCGCGCGCTTATCGTGCGCAACAGGACGCAGGTCCGCGGCGCGCTGCTCGAAAAAGCGGCGAAGCTTTCCTGCGTCGGCCGTCTCGGCGTCGGCCTCGACAATATCGATATCAAAGCCTGCAAGGCGCGCGACATCGCGGTCTATCCGGCGACAGGCGCCAACGACCTCTCCGTCGCCGAATATGTCATCACCACCGCTTCCATGCTCATCCGCCGCGCCTATTTTTCCGCCGATGCGATGATCGCGGGGAAATGGCCGCGCCAGGCGCTCGTCGGCGGCGAACTCGCGGGACGCACTGTCGGGCTTGTCGGCTTCGGTTCGATCGCGCGGGAAGTCGCCTGGCGGGCGCACATGCTCGGCATGACGATCGTCGCCTACGACCCGTTCTGCCCGCCGGATCACGAAGCCTGGCGGTTGGCGCGGAACGTTTCGCTCGACGGCTTGCTCGAGATCGCCGATGTTGTTTCGCTGCATACGCCATTGACCGATCAGACGCGCAACCTGATCGATGCGAAGGCGCTGGCCAGGATAAGGAAGGACGCCGTTCTCATCAACGCGGCGCGTGGCGGGATAGTCGATGAGGCAGCACTTGCGGCCGCCTTGAAGGAAGGCAGGCTGGCCGGCGCCGCGCTCGATGTCTTCGCGACGGAGCCATTGACGGCCGAGGCGGGCGAGAAATTCAGGGGTATCGCCAATCTGGTGCTGACGCCGCACATTGCCGGCGTGACGGAAGAATCAAATGTCCGCGTCAGCCATTTCATCGCCGAGAAGGTGCTGGCGCATCTCGATGGAACGGGAAAAGCCTGATGAAAATGACCGCCGAAGAGGTTCACGAGTTGATCGCAGGCGCGCTGCGGCGCTCGAAGACGAGTGAGGCCAATGCCGCATCGGTCGCCGATGCACTCGTCGCCGCCGAACTTGCCGGCCAGGGCGGCCACGGCCTGCGCCGTGTCGCCGCCTATTGTGCCCAAGCGCGGTCGGGCAAGGTCGATGGCTTTGCCACGCCAAACAGTGAGCAGACCCGGCCGGGCGCGCTCGCCGTCGATGCCGCGAACGGCTTCGCCTATCCGGCGCTCGATCTTGCGGTGGAATGGCTGCCGGAAGCGGCGCGCAGGCAGGGCACCGCGATCGCCGGTATCCGCCGTTCGCACCATTGCGGCGTCGCCGGCGTGCCGATGGAGCGACTGGCCAAACAGGGCGTCGTCGGCCTGTTGGTTGGGAATTCGCCGGGCGCCATGGCGCCATGGGGCGCGCGCCGCGCTCTGTTCGGAACCGATCCGATCGCCTTCGCGGCGCCGGTCGAAGGCGCGGATCCGATCGTCGTCGATGTCTCGCTTTCCAAGGTCGCGCGCGGCAAGATCATGGCCGCCGCGCAGAAGGGCGAGTCGATCCCGGAAGGCTGGGCGCTTGATGCCGAAGGCCGGCCGACCACTGATCCGAAGGCCGGCCTTGCCGGCACCATGGTGCCGCTTGGCGACGCCAAGGGCACCGCGCTGGCGCTGATGGTCGAGCTTCTTTGCGCCGGGCTGACCGGTGCGAATTACGGCTATGAAGCAACGTCCTTTTTCGATGCGGAGGGCACGCCTCCCGGCGTCGGCCAGACGCTGATCGCTATCGATCCTACTGCCTTCGGCCAAAATGCGCTGTCGCGCTTCGCCGTCATGGCGGACGCCGTCGCCTCCAGCGAGGGCGCGCGCTTGCCAGGCCGCCGGCGGCAGGAGATCAGGGCCCGCCTGCTGCGCGACGGCATTGCGGTCGATGATGCGCTGGCGGCGGAGATCAGGGGTATTGGCCGGTAAGAAGCAGCGCCGCTGCGCAGAGCACTCTCAAATTGGCCGCCGCCAGTGCGTGATTCGAGGCTCCCCTTCGACAAGCTCACGGTCACACCTCAGCATGAGGCAGACCAGCGCCAGCCATCCTCATTTTGAGGTGCGAGCGCAGCGAGCCTCGAAGGAACGCATGGCCTCTCCATAATCACCACTCGGCGTACGTGCCGTCGGCATGGGTCCAGTCGGCGTCGGGCAGGAACCAGTCCGTGGCGCGACCCTCGACCACGTCATTCACCACCTCAATTCCCAAGCCGGAGCCGGTCAGCGGTCCGAATGCGCCGTCGATCGTGGTGAGCGGCGCGGCGTCGGCGAGGTAGTCGTGCATCTCGCCCTTGGGCAGGCCGGAAAATCCCTGATGGTAGTGCAGCCCGAGGCTTTGCTCCTGGATGGCGACATTGGGCGCGCAGAAACCGATCTGGAGTGAGGCCGCGAGCGACACCGGGCCGTTCGGGCAATGCGGCGCAACCGCGACATCGTAGATTTCCGCCAGCCTGGCGATCTTCTCCAGCTCGAACAGGCCTGTTATCGATACGTCCGGCTGGATGATATCGACCGCGCCCGTGTCGAGCACGCGCTTGACCTCCCAGCGGGAGGCAAGGCGCTCGCCGGTCGCGACGGGGATGGAACCGGCAGAGCGCGCGAGCACCGCCAGGCTCTCCTCGTTTTCCGGCAGCGTCGCTTCCTCAACCCACATCGGGCGGAACTGCTCGACCTCCTTGAGCAGCGGTTTCATGGCAGCGCGGGGAACGCGGCCGTGCAGGTCGAGCGCGATGTCGAGGCTGGCGCCGAAGGCGTCGCGAAGAGCGCCGATCCGCTCCACCGCCGCGTCGATGATGGCGTTGGCGCCGAGATAGGGGATAGCCGGCGTGGCGTTCATCTTCACCGCCGAAAAGCCCTGCGCGATGCGCTCGCGCGCGTGGTCGACGACGCCGGCCGGGCTGTCGCCGCCGATCCAGGCATAGGCGCGGATCGTGTCGCGCACCCGTCCGCCGAAGAATTCATGCACCGGCATTCCGTGCCGCTTGCCCTTGATGTCCCACAAGGCCTGTTCGATGCCGGAGGCGGCGGTGCCGAGCAGCGGCCCGCCGCGGAAGAAAGCGCCGCGACGAAGTCGCTGCGCGATGTCCTCGATGCGGTCGGCGTCGTAGCCTTTAAGGTTCCGCGCCATGTCCTCGACCGTCGCGACGACGCCGCCGGCCCGCTTCGGGATAATCGATTCACCCCAGCCGACCAGCCCGTCATCGGTCGTCACGCGCACGAATATCCAGCGCGGCGGCACGCGGAAGGTTTTTATCTCGGCGATTTTTGGCATCGGAAGCTCTACTCGTCAGAACAGGGTGCGGCCGGTCGCATCATCAAAGAGATGAAGATGCTCGGCCGCGCCGGAGAAGCTGACGGATTGCTGGACCTTCACCGGATAATCGCGCGAAACGCGCGCCGTCAGCGTCCCGCCATCGACGCTGAAATGCACATATTGCTCCGAGCCCAGCATCTCGACGACATCAACGATGCCGCGCATCGTCCAATCCGCCGCACTGTCCTCGCCGAGCATCAGCCGTTCCGGCCGGATGCCGACGGAGACGCGCTCGACGCCGGATTGGGCGACGACCCTCGCCTGCTCAAGCTGGAGACGGATCGTGACGCTGTCGCTTGCAAGAGTAACGGCGTCGCCGTTCCGCTCGACCCGACAGGAGAGAAAGCCCATGGCCGGCGTGCCGATAAAGGAGGCGACGAATTTGTTAGCCGGCGCATCGTAGAGTTGATCCGGCGTGCCGACCTGCTGGATGCGCCCCTCGCTCATCACCACGATGCGGTCGCCCATGGTCATCGCCTCGATCTGGTCATGCGTGACATAGACGGCGGTCGCCGTCACCGTGCGGTGGACGCGCAGGATTTCCGCGCGCATCTGCACCCTCAGATGCGCGTCCAGATTGGAAAGAGGCTCGTCGAGCAGGAAGACGGCCGGTTCGCGCACGATGGCGCGGCCGAGCGCGACGCGCTGCCGCTGACCGCCCGAAAGCTGGCGCGGCCGGCGCTCGAGATAATTGGCCATGTTGAGCATCTGAGCGGCGCCGCGCACGCGCTTGTCGATCTCCTTCGCCGGCACCTTGCGGCGTTTCAGGCCGAAAGCCATGTTGTCGTAGACCGACATATGCGGATAAAGCCCGTAATTCTGGAACACCATGGCGATGTCGCGGTCGCCGACATCGACATCGTTGACCCGCTTCTCGCCGAAATAGAGATCGCCCGAGCTGATATGCTCCAGACCAGAGATCAAGCGCAAAAGCGTCGTCTTGCCCGAGCCCGAGGGCCCGACGAGCACGACGAATTCATGGTCGGCGATCTCCAGATTGCAATCGAAAAGGACCTGCGCGTCGCCGTAGAATTTCGCGACATTGCGGAGCGAGATGCTGGCCATCAGGACGTTCCGTTCTGTTGTTTTCCGCCGAAGGCGATTTGAAAAGGATCGGGCTGCCGGCTGATGTGGCGTCCGCCATCGACTGGCAGGATCGCGCCGGTAATGAAGGAAGCGTCGTCCGAGGCGAGGAAGGCGATTGCCGCGGCGACTTCCTCGGCGCGCCCGGACCGGCCGAGAAGCGCCGCGCTCGGCGGAATGGACTGGCCGATATTCTCGGAAAGGGTGCGCTCGAAAGCCGCCGTCGCGATCACGCCGGGCGTCACCGCATTGACGCGGATGCCTTTCGCCGAAAGCTCGACCGCGAGCGCCAGCGTCAGGCTCGCGACCGCGCCCTTGCTCGCCGCATAGGCGGCATAGGTTGGGACCGGCATGTCCGCCTGGACAGAGCCGACATTGACGATCGCGCCGGCACCTAACCCGGCCATCGCCCGCGCCGCCTGCTGGCAAAGAGCAGCCGCCGCGATCAGATTGACATAGAAAACGCGTTGCCACTCCGCTTCGGACGAATCGAGAAAAGCCTGGCGCGGCCCATGGAAGGCGGCATTGTTGACGAGAATGTCCAGACGGCCCCATTTCGCCAGGACCGACGGCGCGAGACGATCGCGTTCGACGCCATCGCCGAGATCGCACGCCATGCCGGTAACATCGAAGCCGGAGGCGCGGAGTTCCCGCACGGTCGCATCGAGGCGTCCGCCATCGATGTCGGTGAGCATCACGCGCGCGCCGCCTTCCCCCAGACGTTCCGCCGTCGCCCGGCCGATGCCGCCGGCCGCGCCTGTCACGAGCGCGACTTTGCCGGCAAAGCGCTTTTGCTCCTGCTCAGGCACCGGCCACGGCTCCGGAGGTCAGCCCACGCACCATGGAACGCTGGACGGCGAAGAAGGCGATCATCAGGGGCAGCGTGGTCACGGTGGATGCCGCCATCATGCCGCCCCAGTCGGTCTTGAACTGGCCGGTGAAAGTCAGAACGAGCGCGGCCGGCAGCGTCTGCTTGTCCATCGTCGTCATGAAAGTGAGCGGGTAGATCAGGTTGTTCCAGGCTTCCATGAAGACGAAAGTTCCGGTCGTCAGGAGGCCGGGCAGGATGAGCGGCGTCACCACCCGCAAGAGAATCTGCCAGCGCGGGTAGCCGTCCACCCGCGCCGCCTCTTCGACCTCGATCGGCACCGCGTCGATGAAGCTCTTCATCATCCAGACCGCGAAGGGGAGGCCGAAGGTCGTGAAGCCGACGATTAGGCCGCCGACGCTGTCGAGAAGCTGGACGTTGAGCAGGAGGAGATAAAGCGGCGCCAGCATGACGACGAGCGGCAGCATGCGGAACAGAAGAACCGAGTAGCTGATCGTGCCTCTGAGGCGGAAGCGCGCGCGCGACAGGGCATAGGCCGCCGGCGTGGCGATGACGACGGCGATGATGGCCGTCGCAAGACAGCTGATCACGCTGTTTAGGAAGAAGGCGAAGAAGGGCAGCGACTGGCCGCCCAGGCCGACATAGTTGGCGAGCGTCGGATGGACCGGGATCAGCGTCGGATCGATGCGCGTCGCTTCGAGTTCGGTCTTGAAGGAGGTCGCCAGCATCCAATAGACCGGCGCCAGACTCCAGAAGAGCGCCAGCGCGATCGCCAGATATTTGACGATCCGGCCCGCGCTAAGGCCGCGCTGCGCCGGCGGGTTTTCCGAAGGCGACGGTCTCATCGGCACGGAACTCATACCTGCACCCTCACGGCGCGCAGATAGACGAGCGCGAAGATAAGCAACAGGATCAGCCAGACGACGCCGATCGCCGAGGCGTAGCCGAAATTGAAATTCTCGAAGGCGAGTCGATAGACATAGACGACCAGCGTCGTCGTCGAATAGCCGGGGCCGCCCTGGGTCATCGCCCATATCTTGGCGAAATCATTGAAGTTGGAGATGATCATCAATAGGCTCGAAATGAAGAGCGCGCTTCGCAGGAAGGGCAGCTTGATCTGGAACACCATGCTCCATGTTCCCGCCTTGTCGATGCGCGCCGATTCGATCACCTCGTTTGGGATCGCCGCCAGCGCCGCGCTCAGGAGCAGGAAGAAGAACGGCATCATCGCCCAGATATTGGCGACCATGATCGCCGGCAAAGCGAGGTAGCTGTTGTTCAGCCACAGCACCGGCTTGTCGATCAGGCCGAGATCCAGGAGCACCGCGTTGATGACGCCGCCATTTTGCAGATACATGTAGCGGAACAGGAAGGCGACGACGACGAACGGCACCGCCCAGGGGGTGAGAAGAAGCGCCCGCACGCTGCGGAAGCGCCAGCCCGTCAGGCTTTCCGTCAGGAGCGCCAGCGTCAGCCCGAGCAGCGAAGAGGCGATAACGCTGCCGAATGTGTAGAGCGCGGTGTTGCGGAGCGAAGTCCAGAAGATCGGATCCGTGAACAGGTGCTGATAGTTGCCGCCGCCGATATAGCGGGGCGGCACCATGTCCAGCATGTTGTATTTCGTGGCCGACAGGACGAGCGTGTAGACCACCGGATAGCCGATGACCACCGCCAGCACCACCACGGTGGGCAGCACCATCCAGTCGATCCACGGCGCCCGCTCGGCGTTCTTCCGGGCAGGCGCCGGCTTCACCGGCTGATCGAGGGTCGTCGCACTCATCAATTGCCCAGATTCTGCTCGATCGACGCGGCGATCTGGTCGATCGGCGTATCGCCCGTGACCGCCTGCTGGACGCCAGCCATGATCGCGGTGGAGCCCGGAGCGAATTTCGGCCCGTAGGGCGGCGTCGTCACCGTCGGCATGATCTTGCTGGTGAAGGCGTTGAACACCGGCGTGTCGAGCTTCTTGGCGAGCGCGTCGCTCGGCGCCTTCTTCAGCGGCGTCAACGATGCCTCATAGCTCAGCGTGTAATGCTCGATCGCATAGGGGGAGGTCGCCAGGAATTTGACGAATTTCCACGCCGCCTTCTGATGCTTGCTGCCCGAGAAGATGACGAGCTGGTGCCCGCCCTCGAAGGAATAGGACTTGCCGGAGGGTCCGGTCGGCTGCGTCGTTACGCCGTAATGCTTGTAGAAATCCGCGTCCGACATCTTGTTGGTCGACTGGATGACGCCCTGCACCAGAACCTGGTCCCACAGGAAAGCGACCTTGTCCTGGGCGATCAGCGGCCGGAACTCGCCGATCTTGCGGCCCGGATCGATATAGCCCTTCTTGGCAAGCTCGCGCATCCAGGAAAGGTACTTCTTCATCGCCTCCGATTTCGCGCCGCCCTTGGCGAAGGGATCGGCGCCGAACGTCTTCATCCAGGGCCAGTTGGATTGCAGCGAAAAGGCGCGGTTGGTGGTGTCGAGACCAAGCGGGATGACGTCGGGCTGGCTCTTCTTGATCGCCGCCATGTCCTTCATCAGCTCGTCGATCGTCTTCGGCGGATTGTTCGGATCGAGCCCGGCCTTCTGCATCACCGCCTTGTCGTACCAGAGGCCGGCCGCGGCCAATGTCCAGGGGAAGGCGATCAGCTTGCCGTCGACCTTGTAGCCTTCATAGGAAGCGGGCGCGAGTTCCGCCATTGTCTTGGAATCGATGAGCTTGTCGAGCGGCGCGAGCTTGCCGGTCTGGGCCAGCAGGAAAGTGTCGTTGCCGGCGATTTCCGCGACATCCGGCGGGTTGCCAGAACGGACCCGAAGTACGAGCTGGCGTGCGATTTCCGAAAACGAGATCGCCTGGCTGTTGATCGTGATGTCCGGATTTTCCTTTTCGAATTCCTTGATCACGGCCTGGATGCCCGGCCGTGTCGCGCCCTCCGCATCCGCCCAATTGGCGAAGGTGAGCGTCACCTTGTCGGCGGCATGGGAAACCGTGACGGCGATTCCCAGGGAAAGAATTGTCGATGCGACGAAAGCGGAGCGCCGCGCCATTTTGCTCAAACGAAACATGAAACCTCCCAATGCTTGACGTGCCGTGTCCCGATATCCCGAAAGCTGCCTGCGGGGGGCATAGCGGACCGGCAATCCCGTTTCTAGTATCTGATATTCCAGATACTGTCTATACGGGCAAAAGAAATTCCGCTAAGGGAGTCGCAATGGGAGGTCGAGCGCTTGAGTCTCGAAAAACTGAACAGGCCTGAATCCTTATCCGAGATGGCTGAGCGCGAATTGCGCAACGCCATCATCGAAGGGCGACTGAAACTCGGGGACCAATTGTCCGAGATCAGGCTGTCGAAAATGCTCGGTATTTCGAAGACGCCGGTGCGCGAGGCGCTGATGCAACTGAAGCGCGAGGGTCTCGTCCAGATCGACCCGCAGCGCGGCACTTCGATCTTCCGCATCGAGGACCGCGAGATCGACCAGATCGCGGGCTTCCGCCGGCTGTTGGAGACCGAAGCGGCGCGCCTGCTTTTTGCCGGCGACAGGAAGCTGGTGTTGCGGCGCATGACCCAACTTCTGGAAGCCATGGAGCGCGCCATCGGCCGCGAGGCTTTCCAGACCTATCGCAGGCTCGACGCCGATTTCCACATGGCGCTGATCGAGGGGGCGGGGAATCCCTACCTCATCTCCGCCTATGGCCTCATCGCCGCGAAGATCGGCGCGCTGCGCAGCCGCGCCCATGACGACACGCATGTCGTCGAGCGTTCGCTGGAGACGCATCGCCGCCTGTTCCGTCTGCTGGAAGCAGGCGACGAGGAAAAATTCAACGAATTGATCGGTTTCCACATCGCCAATACCGGCCGTGACTATCGGGCCTGGCTGGCGCGGCAAACCGAAGCCGCCGGCATGGCGGTCGGTGATCTGCCGCTGCCGGCCGAGGAAACGGCAAACAAATAACGGCGCCTGCCGTTCCGACCGACCGATGCCAAAGGACTGTTACAATGGAACTGCCCGTCAATTTCTTCAAGAAGGCAATGCGCGGCAAGGGCGCGCTGGGCGTCTGGTCGATGAGCGGCAGCCCAGTGGTCGCCGAGGCGCTGGGCTGCGCCGGCTACGAGTTCGTCGTGCTCGACATGGAGCACGCGCCGAATGACGTGCCGCGCATATTGCCGCTGCTTCAAGCCGTCGCCGGCACGCCCGCCGCCTCGCTGGTGAGGCTGCCGTGGAACGACACGGTTATCGTCAAGCAGGTGCTCGATGTCGGCGCCAATTCGATCATGTTCCCCTATATCCAGAATGCCGAGGAGGCGCGCCGCGCCGTTGCCGCGACGCGCTATCCGCCCGATGGCGTCCGCGGCGTCGCCGGCATGAGCCGCGCCACGCGCTTCGGCGGCGTCAGCGGCTATTTCGGAAAGGCGGCGGAGGAATTGTGCGTCGTGCTGCAATTGGAAACGGTCGAGGCGGTCTCAAACCTGGCCGAAATCGCGGCGGTGCCGGGCGTCGACAGCATCTTTATCGGCCCGTCGGACCTGTCCGCCAGCATGGGGCTGGTCGGCCAGGTCGACCATCCCTCGGTGCAGGAAGCGCTGGCGAACGCGGCCAAGGCCTGCGCCGCCGCAGGCAAGCCGGCCGGCATCCTCGCCGCGAACGGCCAGCGAGCGTCGGACTATTTCGGCTATGGCTATAGCTGGGTCGCCTCGGGTTCCGATCTCGGCCTCATGATGGGGGCGGCGCGCGCCGAGGTGAAGGCCATCCGGCGCGGCTGACATGACCGCGCGCGCCCTGACGCCGGCCGTCGAGGCCATAGGCGGAGAAAAAGCCCTCCTTGGCGAGAGCGTGTTCTACGATCCCGCCGCGATCAGGCTGCATTGGGTCGATATTCCGGGACAAGCGCTCCTGTCCACCGATGCCTCGACCGGGAAGACAGACCGCTTTTCCTTTCCGCAGCAATGTGGATTTGTCCAGCCTTGCGACGACGGAACGCTGCTTGTCGGGCAAGCCGATTCGATCCTGCATTTCGATCCCCTGGCGGGAATGGCCAACACGTTCACCGCCATCGAGCCGGACGATCTTTCCACACGGACCAATGATGCCGTCTGCGATCCAAAGGGACGCCTCATCGTTGGAACCATGCGCCCGGCGGCTCAGGGCGTCACGCCCGATCCGATCGGCAATCTCTATCTGATCGACGGAGAAGACACGAAAACGCGCCTTCTTTCCGGCCTGTCGATCCCGAACGGCCTCGCTTTCAGCCCGAACGGCCGAACGCTTTATCTCGCCGATACGCCCAAGCGCATCATCTGGCAGGCCGATTATGATCCTGAAACGGGTCAAATGGGCGAGCGTCGCATTTTCACCGAACTGAGCGAAACGCAGGGGCGGCCGGACGGGGCGGCAGTCGATATGGAAGGCTGCTACTGGGTCGCCGCCGTCTGGGGCTGGCAGCTTCTGCGTTATACGCCGCGGGGCGAACTCGATCTTGTCGTGCGCCTCCCGGTGGAGCGGCCGACCAAGCTCGCTTTCGGCGGCAGCGACTGTCGAACGATCTATGTCACATCGGCTTCGACCAATCTCACCGATCCGGAAAAGCAACCCTTGGCGGGCCGTCTGATCGCGCTCGATGCCGGCATCGCCGGTTTGCCGGCAAACAAGTTTCAAACGACCGAGAAGCAGGCCAACTGAATGACCACCATCGCAAGAATCGAGCCGCTTGTTTACCGCGTCCCCATCGAAACGCCCGTCGTTACTTCCTTCGGCGTGATGCGGGACCGGCCGGCGCTCTTCGTGCGCGTCATCGATACGGATGGCGCCGAGGGCTGGGGCGAGGTCTGGTGCAATTTCCCCTCAGTCGGCGCCGAGCACCGCGCGCGGCTCATCGCCGAGATGCTTGCGCCGATGCTCGTCGGCAAGGACTGGAACGAGCCCGCCGAAGTCCATCGCAACCTGACAGCCAAGACGGAAGTTATTGCCATACAGAGCGGCGAGCCGGGGCCTATCGCACAGGCGATCGCCGGCATCGACCTGGCGCTGTGGGACCTTTTCGCCCGCCGCGCCGGGATGCCGCTTTACCGCTATCTCGGCGGAGCGCCGGTCGAAAGCCTTCCGGTCTATGCCAGCGGCATCAATGCCGACCGGCCGGAGAAAATGGCGGCGCGCAAGCATGGGGAAGGCTATCGCCGCTTCAAGCTCAAAGTCGGTTTCGGTTCCGAAACGGATCTGAGTAATCTCCGCATCCTGCGCGAAACCTTCGGCGCGGAAACGCCGATCATGATCGACGCCAACCAGGCATGGGACATGGAGATGGCGATCGAAATGGCGGAAGCCTGCGCCGTTTTCGCGCCCGCCTGGCTGGATGAGCCGATGCGGGCGGACGTGCCGACGGCGCAATGGAAAGAGCTTTCGCGCCGCTCGCCGATCCCGCTTGCCGCTGGCGAGAACATTCGCGGTGAAGCGGAATTCGACGAGGCAATTTCATCGATGGGGCTGCGCTATCTCCAGCCGGATATCGGCAAATGGGGTGGGTTGACCGCCTGCCTTCCCCTCTGCCGCAAGGCCGTATCGGACGGATTGATCTACTGCCCGCATTGGCTGGGCGGCGGCATCGGCCTCGTCGCTTCGCTGCATCTGCTTGCGGCGGTCGGCGGCGAGGGCTCGCTGGAAATCGATTCCAATCCCAATCCGCTGCGTGAGGTTCACCTCGAACAGCTTGGCAGCCTGAAAGAAGGCGGAATCGCCATGCCGGATGCTCCCGGCCTCGGCGTGCTACCGGGAATGGAAGAGATCGCGCGCTATCGCGTGTCGATCTGACAGAGCTTTCGCAAGATCAGGATCGGAAGAGCGAGACAAGCATGAACAACGCGAAAAAGCCGAAAAAGCGCGTCGAGGAACTGCGCAGCCAGCGTTGGTTCGCAGCCAACGACATCCGCGCCTTTTCGCATCGCCAGAGGACTCAGCAGATGGGCATCAGGCGCGAGGAGTTCATGGGCCGGCCGGTGATCGGCATCATCAACACGTGGAGCGAGATGAGCCCCTGCCATGCGCATCTGCGCGACCGCGCCGACGCGGCCAAGCGCGGCGTCTGGCAGGCCGGCGGCTATCCCGTCGAGCTTCCGGCATTGTCGGTTGGCGAGGTTATGGTGAAGCCATCGACCATGCTCTACCGCAACTTCCTCGCCATGGAGGCGGAGGAATTGCTGCGCTCGCATCCGATCGACGGCGCGGTGCTGCTCGGCGGCTGCGACAAATCCACGCCCGGCCTGCTGATGGGCGCGATCAGCATGGGCGTCCCGGCGATCTTCTGCCCGGCGGGGCCGATGTCGAACGGCCAATGGCATGGCGTCAAGGCTGGCGCCGGCACGCATACGAAGAAATATTGGGAGGAACTGCGGCTGGGGCGGATCAGCGAAGCCGACTGGATCGACCTCGAAAGCCGCATGACCCGCTCCGCTGGCACTTGCAACACGATGGGCACGGCCTCGACCATGACCTCGATCGCCGATGCCATGGGCATGACCATCACCGGAGCGTCCTCCATACCCGCGGCCGATTCCGGCCATGCGCGGATGGTGTCGCTGGCGGGCTCGCGCATCGTCGAGATGGTCTGGGAGGATCTGAAGCCGACGGACATCCTTACCCGGTCGGCCTTCATGAACGGCATCGCCGCCTATATGGCGCTTGGCGGCTCGACCAACGCCGCCATCCACCTGATCGCGATCGCCGGCCGCGCCGGGGTCGAACTGACGCTCGACGATATGGCCGCAATGTCCGCCCGCGTGCCCGTGCTCGCCAACCTCTTCCCCTCCGGCGACAATCTGATGGAGGATTTCTATTTCGCCGGCGGCTTGAAGGCGCTTCTGGCGCGCATCAAGGACCATCTCGATCTCTCGGCGATTACGGTCGAGGGCAGTACGCTCGGCGAGGCGATCGAAGACGCGCAATGCTGGACCGACGACGTCATCCGTACGCCGGACAATCCGGTCGTGCCGCTGGCGAAGGGCCGCACTTTGGTGCTGCTCAGGGGCAATCTCGCGCCGGACGGCGCGGTGATGAAGAGTTCGGCCGCCAGCCCTCACCTCCTCCGCCATGAAGGGCCGGCGCTCGTCTTCGAAGGGCCGGAAGATATGCGCAGGCGCGTCGACGATCCCGATCTGGTCGTGACGCCGGATACGGTGCTGGTGCTGCGCGGGGCAGGGCCGGTCGGCGCGCCGGGCATGCCGGAATGGGGCAATCTCCAAATCCCGAAAAAGCTCCAGGAACAGGGCGTCACCGACATGGTGCGCATTTCCGACGGGCGCATGAGCGGCACGCATTACGGCGCCTGCATCCTGCATGTCGCGCCGGAATCGGCCGTCGGCGGGCCGCTGGCTCTTTTGAAGACCGGCGATATCGTCCGCCTCGATGCCGAGGCCGGGACGCTCGACATGCTGGTTGACGCGGCGGAGCTTGAGCGGCGGCGCAAAGCGTGGACACCGCCGCAACGTTACGCCCGATCCTTCGCGGCGCTCTATCAGGCGCATGTCGGCCAGGCCGACAAGGGCTGCGATTTCGATTTCCTCGCCGGGACCGCGCCGGTGCCGGAGCCCGAAATATTCTGAAACGCGCAGCGCGAACGCCACCTTCTCATACTGGGACTATCAGGGATCATGGATCCTGCGGGCGCACCCCCCCACCTCGCTGCGCGAGGCGCCCTCCCCTTGCAGGGGAGGGAAAGGCGGCGCCGTCTTTTTCCTCCACCTTCAGGGGGAGGTGGTCCGAAGGACCGGAGGGGGTGAAATCAAATTGCAGGCGGACAATCTTGATGACCTCTGGTTCACAGCTTCCTCAGCGCCACCACTTCCACCAGATGGTTGGTGCCCTTGCGCAGGATGAGATCGGCGCGCGGGCGCGTCGGCAGGATGTTCTCGCGCAAATTCTTCAGGTTGATGTTCGACCACAGCCCCTCGGCAATCGCCAGCGCGGCGTCGTCGGACAATTGGGAATAGCGGTGGAAGAAGTTCTCGGGGCTGCGGAAGGCCGTTTCACGCAGCCGCATGAAGCGATCGACATACCATTTCTGGATCAGAGATTCCTTCGCATCGATATAGATAGAGAAGTCGAAGAAATCCGATACGACCGGGACGGCGCGCCCATCGCGCGGCAGGTCGCGGGTCTGCAGGACGTTGATGCCCTCGAAGATGAGGATATCCGGCCGGTCGATGGTGGCGAATTCCCCCGGCAAAACGTCATAGGTGAGGTGCGAATAAAGCGGCGCGCGGACATTGCGCATGCCCGCCTTGATCGCCGAGAGAAAGCGCAGCAGCGCACCGACATCGTAGCTTTCGGGAAAACCCTTGCGCTCCATCAGATTTTCCCGCCGCAAGACCTCGTTCGGCAGCAGGAAACCGTCGGTCGTGACCAGATCGACCTTCGGGCTTGATGGCCAGCGGGCGAGAAGTTCCTTCAGCACCCTTGCCGTGGTCGATTTGCCGACGGCAACCGAGCCGGCGATGCCGATGATGTAGGGCGTCTTGACGGACTGGTCGTTGCTGAAGAAGACCTGGCGCTGCCGGAAAAGAAGCTGGCTCGCCTCGACATGCGCCGAGAGGAGACGCGAGAGGGAGAGATAGATGCGCTTGACCTCTTCGAGGTCGATTGGATCGTTGAGCGAGCGCAGGCGCTGGATTTCCTCCGCCGCCAGCGTCAGAGGCGTGTCGGCGCGGAAAGCCGCCCATTCCTCGGAGGAAAAGACCCGGTAGGGAGAATATTTTTCCTCGGGCGCAAGCTGATCCATCGAGCACTCCCACCAAGCCGGGCGATCAATCCTTGCGGCTGGCCTTCTCCGCTATGCCCGATTGGGCGGTCCGTCGGGACAATTCCTCCAATATATCGGAGAGGGGCACGCCCGCCATGCCCAGAACGACCAGCCAATGATAGAGGAGATCGGCGCTTTCGGATACCAGCGCCTGCCTGTCCTTGCCGAGCGCGGCGATGACGGTTTCCACCGCCTCCTCGCCCAGTTTCTTCGCCGCCTTTTCCATTCCGGCGGCGTAGAGCTTGGCCGTCCACGAGTTTTCGTCGCCCGAACGAGCGCGCCGCGCGATGATCTCTTCCAGATCGGATAGCATGAACTCGGCCATAGGCGTCGCTTAGCCCGGTGGAGGAACGGAGTCGAGTCGCATCGGCAGCCCGGCTTTCGCCATATAGGCCTTGGCCTCGGCGATCGAGTAGGTGCCGAAATGGAAGATGGAGGCCGCCAGCACGGCTGCGGCATGGCCGTCCCTGACGCCCTCGACCAGATGGTCCAGCGTTCCCACCCCGCCGGATGCGATAACGGGAACATGAACGGCATCAGCGATGGCGCGTGTCAGTGCAAGATCATAGCCGGCCTTGGTGCCGTCGCGGTCCATGGAGGTCAAAAGGATCTCGCCGGCCCCGAGGCCAACCACTTTTTGCGCGAATTGGACCGCATCGATCCCTGTCGGGCGGCGGCCGCCATGGGTGAAGATTTCCCAGCGCGGGGCCTCTCCTTCATCGGAAACTTTGCGCGCATCGATCGCCACCACAATGCATTGATCGCCGAACTTGTCGGCGGCTTCGGCGACGAACTCGGGATTCGCCACCGCCGCGGTATTGATCGAAACCTTGTCGGCGCCGGCAAGCAGCAGCTTGCGGATGTCGGAAACCTGGCGCACGCCGCCGCCGACCGTCAACGGCATGAAGCATTGCTCGGCCGTCCGCGCGACGACGTCGAAGATCGTCTCGCGATTGTCGGAGGAGGCGGTAATGTCGAGGAAGCAGAGTTCGTCGGCGCCGGCTGCGTCATAGGCTTTCGCCGCCTCGACGGGATCGCCGGCGTCGACCAGATCGACGAAATTGACGCCCTTGACGACGCGGCCGTCCTTGACGTCGAGGCAGGGAATGATGCGAATTTTCAGCATACGCCCCTCTTTAAGAGCGCCAGCGCTTCTTTGGCTTCGATCCGGCCGTCGTAGAGTGCGCGGCCGGAGATCGCGCCTTCGAGCTTCTGCGCGTCGGGCTTCGTCATGCGCTCGATATCGGCCATCGACGCCAGCCCGCCCGACGCGATGACGGGGATCGAGACGGCGTCCGCCAGCGCGATGGTCCCCTCCCAATTGATGCCGGAAAGCACGCCGTCGCGGTCGATATCGGTGTAAATGATCGCCGCGACGCCGGCGCCTTCGAAGCGCTTCGCCAGTTCTTCGGCGCTCAGTTCCGAGCTTTCCGCCCAGCCCTCGACCGCGACCTTGCCGTCTCTCGCGTCGATACCGACGGCGACCTTGCCGGGAAAGGCGCGGCTTGCCGTTTTGACGAGATCAGGATCGCGCACGGCGACGGTGCCGAGGATGACGCGCGCCAGCCCCTTCTCCAGCCAGGCCTCGATATCGGCGAGCGTGCGGATGCCGCCGCCAAGCTGCACCGGGTTCTTCGTTGCCTTCAAGATGGCTTCGACCGCAGCGCCATTGACGCTCTTGCCGGCGAAGGCGCCGTTCAAATCGACGACATGCAGCCATACGAATCCTTGGCCCTCGAAAGCTTTCGCCTGCGCCGCCGGGTCCGCATTATAGACAGTGGCCGCTGCCATGTCGCCGAGTTTCAGGCGCACGCATTCGCCGTCCTTCAGGTCGATGGCTGGGAAAAGGATCACGGTTCGGCGCCTTCCGTCATTGGGCCTCTTCCCATCAACGCCTCTAAACGCCCTCGACAATGGCGAGACGGGCCGTCGAGGCGGTCAGCCTGATCTTCAGGGCGTCCTGATATTCGGGTGAATGGTAACAGGCGAGCGCCTGTTCATAGGATTCGAACTCGATGACGACCTGCTTGTTGCCGGTCGACCCTTCGGGATCCTCATGCTTGCCGCCGCGCACAAGGAATCTGGCGCCATATTTCCCGAAAGCGACGGCGTTCGCGGCCACATAGTCGCGATAAGTCTCCGGATCGGTAATATCGACCATCGCGATCCAATAGCCTTTCTTGCTCATTCATGGCCTCCATTTGAGGAAATTGGCGATCAGGGCGAGCCCAAGCGCCTGGCTCTTTTCCGGGTGGAATTGCGTGCCGGCCAGATTGCCGCGCGCCACCGCCGCCGTAACGGGGCCGCCATAGTCCGCGACAGCGAGAACCTCCTCCGCACGCGCGGCGTCGAGATGATAGGAATGGACGAAATAGGCGTGCAATCCCGCCGGCCCGGTCGGAATGCCGTCAAAAAGGGAATGATTTCGCTCCAACGTGATTGTGTTCCAGCCGATCTGCGGGATTTTCAGCGCCGGATCGGCGGGCGTGATCTCCTTCACGTCACCGGCGATCCAGCCGAAACCCTGCGTGACGATCTTTTCCAAGCCGCGATCGGACATCAATTGCATGCCGACGCAGATGCCGAGAAAAGGCCGCCCTTTTTCAAGCGCGACCTCTTCGATCGCCTCGATCATGCCGGGAACGGCATCGAGCCCGGCGCGGCAGTCCGCATAGGCGCCGACGCCGGGCAGCACGATCCCGTCGGCGGTGCGGACACGCTCGGCGTCCGCTGTCAGGTCAATTTCGGCGGCAACGCCGGATTCCCGCGCCGCCCGCTCGAACGCCTTGGTGGCGGAGCGCAGATTGCCCGAACCGTAATCGATGATGGCGACGCGCATTGTCACGCTCCGCCCGGGTAGTCGAGAAGACCGAGCCCCGGCTGATGGGGCCGCGCCGCGCCTGATCGTGTTCCGGGGTACGCCCGGGCGGTCGGGGCGGGTGACGCAGGCTCGTCCACCTCGCCCACTTCACTCAAATAGCGGATTTCAGCCTCCGGACGGTCGTGGGCGTCGACCAAGCCATTCTCTTTCCAGCCGCGGCGCCGGAGCGCCGTCATTTCCAGCACCGATGCTTCAAAGCCAAGCGCGAGGGACAGGAAGAATGCGAGGCAGAGGATGACGGCCGTGAACCGGCTCGTTTCCGCCGCTGCCACGAGCGATATCATCACCGCCAGAACGACGAACGCCTCGATCCACAACCGGCGCCAGAGAAACCATAGAAGCGGTACGAAAAAAGCCGGCCAGCGAAAGCTGTCGCGCACGAATACGGGCGATTCCCCGCTGCCAGGCTGCTCGAAAACGATATAGCTTGCCATGCGCTATCCGTTCAACGTGCCCTTGGTGGAGGGAATGGCGTCGCCCTGGCGCGGATCGGGCTCAATCGCCGTCCGGAGCGCCCGCGCCACCGCCTTGAAGCAGGTCTCGGCGATATGATGGTTGTTGGCGCCGTAGTGGTTCATCACATGCAGCGTAATGCCGGCATTCTGGGCGAAAGCATGGAAGAACTCGCGCACCAGTTCCGTGTCGAATGTGCCGATCTTGGGCGCGGAAAAGGACACGTTCCAGACGAGGAAGGGACGCCCGGAAACGTCGACCGCCGCCCTGGTCAGTGTCTCATCCATGGCGAGGTCGATGGAGGCGTAGCGCGTGATGCCGCGCCTTTCGCCGAGCGCCTTAGCCACCGCGTGGCCTAGCGCGATGCCAGTGTCCTCGACGGTATGGTGATCGTCGATGTGGAGATCGCCTTTCGCTTTTGCCGTGATGTCCACCAGCGAATGCCGCGCCAGTTGCTCGAGCATATGGTCGAAGAAGCCGACGCCGGTCGCGATCTCGGACCGTCCCGCGCCGTCGAGGTCGACGGAAACGGCGATTTCTGTTTCCTTCGTCCCGCGGCTGATCTCAGCCTTGCGGGCGTTCTTGCGGGTCGCCATGCTGGTTCTCTTCGCTGCTCGGGGCTGCTCGGGCGAGAGCCTTCTAACAGCAAGAACGGCCTATTTCCAGCTACCGCGCGAAGCCTGCTTTCTTGCCGCGGCGAGTCACTGGAATTGGCAAGGAGCGAGGATTTGCAATCGCCGTCCCGAATCTTACATTAACCGCGACTGAAGGCGCCTCCTGTTTTTCGTCCGAGATGCCTCCCCGGAGAATCCAATGAGCAATGAAATCATCATGCACGGGACGACCATCGTGACAGTGCGCAAGGACAAGAAAGTTGTCATCGCCGGCGACGGCCAGGTCAGCCTCGGCCAGACCGTCATGAAGGGCAATGCCCGCAAAGTCCGCCGCATCGGCAAGAACAGCAACGTCATCGCCGGCTTTGCCGGCGCCACCGCCGACGCGTTCACCCTTCTGGAGCGGCTGGAGGCGAAACTGGAGCAATATCCGGAGCAGTTGACGCGCGCCTGCGTCGAATTGGCCAAGGATTGGCGCACGGATCGCTACCTGCGCCGTCTCGAAGCCATGATGCTGGTCGCCGACAAGCAGGTGACGCTTGCCCTCACCGGCACCGGCGATGTCCTGGAACCCGAGCGCGGCGTCATGGCCATCGGTTCCGGCGGCAACTACGCGCTGGCCGCCGCTCGCGCGCTGATCGATACCGACAAGGATGCCGAAGAGATCGCGCGCAAGGCCATGGATATCGCCGCCGACATCTGCATCTACACCAACCACAACATCATCGTCGAAACGCTGGAGACATGAGCGCTCCGGCGCTGGCGGCGCTGAAACCCCGTTATTGGCGGCAGGGACTGCTGATCGCGGGCGGGCTGATCCTCATCCAGATCATCGCCCTTCACATCGAGGGCCATCACGCGATCTGCACCTGTGGTAGGATCAGGCTGTGGGAAGGCGTCGTCCAGAGTTCGGAGAACTCGCAGCAGATCGCGGACTGGTACAGCTTCTCGCATGTCATCCATGGCTTCCTGTTCTACGGGCTCCTGTGGCTGATCGCGCCGAAGATGCCGGTCGGGATGCGGCTGGCGCTGGCGGTCGGAATAGAGGGGCTTTGGGAAATCCTCGAAAACAGCCCGATCATCATCGACCGCTACCGCGCCGGCACGATCTCGCTCCATTATTATGGCGATAGCATTCTGAATTCGGTGTGCGATACGCTGTTCATGATGCTCGGCTTTGCAATGGCCTCACGGCTCCCTATATGGTCCGTCGTGATGCTGGCCCTCCTTTTCGAGATCGGCACCGGTCTCGTCATTCGGGACAATCTTACTCTCAACATCATCATGCTGCTGCATCCGTTCCAGTCGATCAAGCAGTGGCAGGCCGGAATGAATTGACATGAGCACCTTCTCCCCCAGGGAAATCGTTTCAGAACTCGACCGCTTCATCATCGGGCAGAAGGACGCCAAGCGCGCCGTCGCCATTGCGCTCCGGAACCGCTGGCGGCGCCAGCAGCTCGACGGCACGATGCGCGAGGAGGTCATGCCGAAGAACATCCTGATGATCGGCCCGACCGGCGTCGGCAAGACCGAGATTTCGCGCCGCCTCGCAAAGCTTGCGGGCGCGCCCTTCGTCAAGGTCGAGGCGACCAAATTCACCGAGGTCGGCTATGTCGGCCGCGATGTCGAGCAGATCATCCGCGACCTCGTCGAGGTCTCGATCGCGCTGGTGCGCGAGAAAATGCGCGAGGACGTCAAGGCGCGGGCGCATATGAACGCCGAGGAGCGGGTGCTCGAAGCCCTGGTCGGCAAGACGGCGAGCCCGGCGACGCGCGATAGTTTCCGCAAGAAGCTGCGCGACGGCGAACTCGACGACAAGGAAATCGAGATCGAAGTGGCCGATACGGGTTCGCCCGGCGGCTTCGAGATTCCCGGCATGCCGGGCGCCAATATCGGCGTCCTCAACATCAACGACATGATTTCCAAGGCGATGGGCGGCGGGCGCACGAAGACGCGCAAGACCACCGTCAAGGAGTCCTATCAGTACCTGATCAACGACGAATCCGACAAACTGCTCGACCAGGACGAGGTGATCCAGAAGGCGCTGGCTTCCGCCGAGGATGACGGCATCGTCTTCATCGACGAGATCGACAAGATCGCCGCGAGGGAAGGTGGCATCGGCGCCGGTGTGTCGCGCGAAGGCGTGCAGCGCGATCTCCTGCCGCTGGTCGAGGGTACGACGGTCGCGACCAAATACGGCCCGGTGAAGACGGATCATATCCTCTTCATCGCCTCAGGTGCCTTCCACATCGCCAAGCCGTCCGATCTCTTGCCGGAGCTTCAGGGCCGTCTGCCCATCCGGGTCGAGCTGAGAGCGCTGGAGAAGGAGGATTTCCGCCGCATCCTGACCGAGACGGAGGCGAGCCTCATCAAGCAATATGTGGCGCTGATGCAAACCGAAGAGGTCAAGCTCGCCTTCACCGACGACGCCATCGACCAGCTCGCCGGCATCGCCGTCGATCTCAACGCCAGCGTCGAGAATATCGGCGCAAGGCGGTTGCAGACGGTGATGGAGCGGGTGTTGGACGAAATCTCCTACGACGCGCCCGACCAGCCGGGCGCGGAAGTCACCATCGACGCGGATTATGTCCGCAAACATGTCGGCGATCTCGCGAAGAACACAGATTTGTCGCGATTCATCCTCTAGGAAGGGCGCGCCGGGCGTCGTAGGGTGTCCGGCGTTGACCAACCGGACCCGCCCCTCAAGAGCGGGCATGTGGGGCGGCGGATATTGCTTTTTCCAGGTTCAGCGACGCGGAATGCGCGTTCCCTTCTCGTGACGCTTCTCTCGGCCGGGACCGGGCTTGTGCTTTTCTCCTCCGTCGCCTCGGCCGTGATCCTCGATCCCCCCGGCAATCGCCATGCCAGGCAACCGTCTGTTCCGGTCGGCTCGCTCCACCGCACGCTTGCCTTCGGCACGACCTACGATGCCAAATACCGCAAGGTCTATGCGCTTCTCAGCCACGATCAGAAGCTGCTTTCGAAGATCCGCGCCGCGGCGGCGCAATACGGCATCGATCCGATCCACATCATCGGCGCCCTCGTCGGCGAGCATACCTACAATGTCGACGCCTACGACCAGCTCCAGACCTATTACGTCAAGGCAATGTCCTATTTCAGCGAGCGCTTCACCTTCTCCTACAAGGGCGAGGACGTGACCGCTTTCGTCAAACGGCCGCAATTCGCCCCCTGCGCGGGAAAATCCGGCAGCTACGATCTATGGACTTGCCGGGAAAGGATCTGGGAGAAGGAGTTCCGCGGCAGGAAAGTGGGCGGCGAAAGCTTTCCCAACAACCGTTTCAGCGCCGTCTTCTTCCAGCCTTTCTATGCCGGCCAGACATTCGGCCTCGGCCAGCTCAACCCGCTGACGGCGCTGGAAATGAGCGACATGGTGCATCAGGTCTCCGGTCTTCCCCGCCTTGACGCCGAATATCCGCGAAACGTCTATAAGACGATCATGGATCCGGACCTGACGCTCCCCTATATCGCTGCGATCATCCGCAAATCGATCGATGCCTATCGCACGATCGCCGATGTCGACATCTCGCGGAACCCGGGTATCACGGCGACACTCTATAATGTCGGCGATCCCGAGGCGCGGGCCGAAGCGCTGAAGCGCGAAAACGCAGAACGCGCGGCAAAGGGCGAGGCGCCCAAACTGCCGGAAGAGAATTATTACGGCTGGCTCGTCAACGACAAGCTGCCAGAACTCGAGGCGCTGTTTCATAACGGATAACTTGGGGAGAACTGTAACCCATGTATCCGGTCCATTCCGTTACCTCTCGATCCAGTTTGGACAGGCGTTTCCTCTCCTCCGTCGTGCGGCAGGGCCGTCGCATATTACGAGAATTCCCCCACTCCGCCCGCTTCGCGCCCACCTCTCCCCCACATTCGTGGGGTAGAGGAAGGTGCCGAGCATTGCGGCCAGCGCTTCCTCTCCCCCGTCGAGCGGGGGAGAGGTGGTCGGCAAAGCCGATCGGAGTGGGGGTCGAACTTCAGATCGCCAGCTTTTTCAGCCGGGTGAAGCTCATCGAGATATGCGAGCGGCGGATATAGCCCGCCGCTTCGAGGTCGCCGATTTCCACGGCTGCGAGAATATCGTGAATCTCGCGCGAGAAGACCGACACCTCCTCGGCGATATCCATATGCGCCGTCAGCTTGAGCCAGATACGCGTCGTCTGGAAGTAAAGCCGCTCGGAAATCTCGCGCAACGGCTCGTTCCCGGTGATCAGGAGCAGCGCCTGCAGGAAATCCATGTTGAGCCGGGCGAAACTGCGCGGGTCGGGCTGGCCGATCAGGGCGAGGCTACGCTCGTGAAGCGCGCGGAAGAGCGCCAGTGTTTCTTCTTCCGGCATCACCGGTGAGAGCTTGCCCAACAATTCGGCGAGTTCCATGCGGAGCTGATAGACCTGCGTCAATTCGTCGAGATCGACATCGGTGACGATGGTGCCGACGCCCTGCACCGATTTCAGCAAGCCCTGCGATTCCAGCCAGCCGAGGACGCGGCGGAGCGGCGTGCGGCTGATGCCGAATTCTTCCGCTAGCGCCTCTTCGCTGAGGCGAGTGCCGGGCGGATAGTCGAGCAGGCAGATACGGTCGCGCAGCGTGTGGTAGATGCGATCGAAACGCTCGCGCGCCGCGCTCGTCCTGCGGCCTGTCGTTTCGCGTCTCCACTCCTCCGCCACGATGATCCCTAACCGCTCTGTTCAAGCTTCCGTTCCAAGCCCGATAGCATGTCCAGACAGGCCTGCAACTGGTCGCGCGAAACGAATTCGTCGGGCTTATGCGCCTGCTCGATCGAGCCGGGGCCGCAAACGACGACCGACATGCCATAAGCCTGGAACAGGCCGGCCTCCGTGCCGAAGGGAACGACGTCGCAGTCCTGCTGGCCGGTCAGCGCCGACACGATCTCCCGCGCCTCGTTCAGCGGCACGGGTTCGAGGCCGGCGACCTCGCCGATCACATGCGTGACGATCTCGGCTTCGGGCGAGACGGCGCGCATGGCGGGCAGCAGAACCTCATCGCAATAGGTCTTCAATTCCGCCTTCACTTCGTCGGCGTCGTGGAGATGCACGGGCCGCATCTCCCATTCCACCGCGCAATGGCGGGCAATGACATTGCGCGCCGTTCCTCCCTCCATGCGTCCCACCTGCAGCGTCGTCCACGGAGGCTGGAAGCGGCTGCCCTCGGCCGGGCGGCGCTTCAGCCTTTCCCTTACTTCCAGCATGCGGGAGACATAGCGCACGGCATATTCGATGGCGTTGACGCCGGCATCCGGGTCGGAGCCATGACCGTCGAGTCCGTGGAATTCCGTCGTATATTCATAGCAGCCCTTGTGGCCCTCGATGATACGCATCATGGTCGGTTCGCCGACGATCGCCACCGAAGGGCGGATGCCGGCGCGTTCCAGATCGGCGACGAGTTGCTGCCCGCCGAAGCATCCCACCTCTTCGTCATAGGTGAAGGCGAAATGCACCGGCCGGGCGAGCTTCGCCGCCGCGAAACGCGGCGCCATGGCGAGCGCCGCGGCGATGAACCCCTTCATGTCGCAGGCGCCACGACCGTAGAGCCGGCCATCCGCCTCGCGCATGGCAAAGGGATCGGACGTCCATTCCTCCGCCATCACCGGCACCACGTCGGTGTGACCGGAAAGCACAATCCCGCCATCGCCCTCCGGCCCGATGGTGGCGAAGAGATTGGCCTTCGCGCCGCTTTCGTCACGATTGATCGCAATCGTCGCGCCGTATGCGCCGAGGCGTTCGGCGGCATAGGCGATCAGGTCGAGATTGCTGCCGGCCGAAACGGTCGGAAAGGCGATCAGGTCGCCGAGAATGGCGCAGGTATCGTCAAGGAGGGACATGAATGGCGTCAGTCTTTGACGAACATCTTGCGTGGGCGGTTGCAGAAGCACTCGGCGGGACCGGATTCTCGGATCAGGATGCTCTCGGTGATCTCCAGGCCCCAATCCTTCATCCATAGGCCCGGCATGAAATGGAACGTCATCCCCGGCTTGAGCACGGTATCGTCCTCGGCGCGGATGGAAACGGTGCGCTCGCCCCAATCCGGCGGGTAGGAAATACCGATCGGATAGCCGGCGCGCGCGCCCCGATCGATGCCGGCGCGTTCGAGCGGCGCGCCCAAGGCACGCGCTATGTCGCCGGCGGTGTTTCCCGCCCGCGCCGCCTCCAGCCCGGCTTCCAGCCCTTCGACGAGAGCGGCCTCGGCGTCGAGCATTTCCTTGGGCGGCTTGCCGAGGAAGACCGTGCGGCAGAACGGCGTGTGGTAGCGGCGGTAACAGCCGGCGATCTCGAAGAAGGTCGCTTCGCCCTTTTGGAACGGGCGTCCGTCCCAGGTCAGATGCGGGGCGGCCGCGTCCCGCCCGCTCGGCAGAAGCGGCACGATCGCCGCATAGTCGCCCCAGTCCCCGTCCGCGCCCAGAACGGCTGTCGACAGGATCTCGCTGACCAGTTCGTTCTTTGGCAGGCCCGGTTCGGTCCGGGCAATGGCATGGTCGATGATCTTCTCGGCGATGCGCGCCGCCTTGCGCATGAAGGCGATCTCCTCGGCGCTCTTCACGCCACGCTGCCAGTTGACGAGCGCGGTCGCGTCGATGAGGTCGGCGTCCGGCAGTTCTTCTTTCAGCGTGAGATAGGCCTTGGCCGAAAAATAGTAATTCTCCAGCTCCAATCCGATGCGCTTGCCGCCATAACCCTTCTCCCGCAGCATGGCGGCGAGCGTCTGCATCGGATGGCGTTCCTTCGACTGGACGTAATTGTCGGCGTACCAGGTGATGCGGTCCTCAGCCATCCAGACGGTGCGCCGCGCGCCGTTCGCGTCCTGGCCGCGCCCCCACCAGATCGGGTCCTCGTCGTGGAAGAGGATAACGCCCTGATGGACATAGAAAGACCAGCCGTCATAGCCGGTGAGCCACGCCATGTTCGACGGATCCTCGACAAAGAGAACGTCGATATCCCGGTCCGCCATCGCCTTGCGTGTGAGGGCAAGGCGCCGGTCATATTCGCCGCGCGAGAAAGGCAGTTGCTGGGCAGGCATGGAAAGAACCTCCGAAGGCGATGATATTTGTGTACATCTAAGCGTTGACGGAGCCGATAGCGAACCTTTGTGGCGGAGATTTTGGCCATATCCGTCACTTAACGATTGACATTGGCAGCCAAGCCGTGATGTTGTGTACAACAGAGGATGACGAAGTTTCAGAAGCAAATCAACTGAAAAACGTTCTTCAGTTCGGGAAGCTTTCAACAACGCCATCCGGCTCGGACGGAGACTCGGAAAGCAGGTCTTTCCGAGCCGCGCCGCGGGCCTTCGCAGGATTGAAAAGACCGTCGAAAAGGGGTTCGGCGGCTGGTCAACCGTCGAAGGGTCGAAAGATGCCTGTCAGGAAAATGGGAGCAGCTAAATGAACATGAAATCGAGAATAAGCGCCAAGGCGATCATGGCGGCCGCGGCGCTGGCGATGCTGGCCTCGACATCGGCCGGCGCGGTCACGCTGAAGGAGATCAAGCACCGCGGCTATATCCGCATCGCCGTGGCGAACGAGATCCCCTATGGCTACATGGACCCGAACGGCGACGCCAAGGGCGCCGGTCCGGATGTGGCGCGCGCCATCGTCAAGAAGCTCGGCCTCGATCCCAAGGACATCCAGTGGGTGGTGACGAACTTTTCCTCGCTCATTCCCGGTCTGCAGGCCAACCGTTTCGACATGACGGCAGCGGAAATGGCGATCCGGCCAGAGCGCTGCCAGAAGGTCCTCTATTCCGAGCCGAACACGACCTATGGGGAAGGGCTTCTGGTCAAGAAGGGCAACCCCGATGGCATCCATGCCTATTCGGATTTCGCCAAGGGCGACAAGAAAGTTGCGGTCATGGCCGGAGCCGACCAGCTCCAGATGATGCAGAAGCTCGGCGTGCCCGAGGGCAATATCGTGACGATCGCCTCCAATTCAGATGCGATCTCCACCGTCTCGACGGGCCGCGCCGACGCCTATGCGGCGACGGGCCTGACGGCGAGCCAGCTCGCGGACAAGAGCAATGACAAGCTCCAGATCGTTTCCGATTTCAAGGATCCGATCATCGACGGCAAGGAGACGCGCAGCTGGGGCGGCTTCAACTTCAACAAGAATTCCGCCGATCTGCAAAAGGCCTTCGACAAGGAACTCGACGCCTTCAAGAAGACGGACGAATGGAAGAAAATCCTTCAGGGTTACGGCTTCACGCCGACGGACATCGCGCAATCCACGGCCAAGACCACCAAGCAGCTCTGCTCTGGAAAATAGTCCCCGCAGTGAACGGCCGGCCGGACAACGTCCGGCCGGTTCCGCCGCCATAGACCGACTTGCCATCAGATGCGCATGATGGAGCAGAGCCGATGCATTGGGTGGAATTCCTCAAGCCGCTCTCGCTGGGCGCCTGGGTAACGATCCAGCTCACCGTCTATTCCACCATCCTCGGCGCCGTGATGGCCTTCACGTCGGGGATCGGCAAGCTTTCGCCCAACTGGCTCATCAAAGGCATTTCCGTCATCTACATCGAGGTCTTCCGCGGGACCTCGCTCCTGGTGCAGCTTTTCTGGCTCTATTTCGCTCTGCCGATCGCGGGGGATTGGATCGGCGTCGATCTGCGCCTGCCGCCGGTCATGGCGGGCGTGCTGGCGCTCGGCCTCAATATCGGCGCCTATGGCGCGGAGGTCGTGCGCGGCGCGATCCAGGCTGTCAGCCGCAGCCAGTATGAAGCGGCGCGGGCGCTCAACTTCACGCCGCGCCAGGCCCTATGGCGCATCGCGCTGCCGCAGGCCATCCCCGAAATGATGCCGAGCTTCTCCAATCTCGCGGTGCAGAATCTGAAGGACACGGCGCTCGCTTCGCTCATCAGCCTGAGCGATCTCGCCTTCAAGGCCGAGCAATTGCGCAATTTCTACCAGAATAGCGAAACGATCTATACGATCATCCTGTTCATGTATTTCGGCATGGCCCTCGTGCTGACCGTCATCATGCGGGCGCTTGAACATTCCGTCAGCCGCTGGCGCCGCGTGAGGAAATAGCCCATGCTCTTCGGCTATCATTGGGATACCGCGCATGGCGAATGGGCTTTCGCGTTGTCGATTCTCCCCATGCTTCTGCGGGGGCTTCTCGTCACTCTGGAGGCCTCAGTCGTCGGCTTTTTCGTGGCGATGGTGCTCGGCCTCATCCTTGCCGTGCTGAAGGGCGCTCGCTCGCGCATCGTCTCCTGGCCGGCGACGTTCATCACCGAATTCATCCGCGACACGCCACTTCTGGTGCAACTTTTCTTTCTCTACTACGTGCTGCCGGATTACGGCATCATCCTACCGGCCTTCCTGACCGGCGCGCTGGCGCTCGGCATTCAGTACAGCGCCTATACGTCGGAGGTCTATCGCGCCGGCATCGAGGCGGTCGAGCCCGGCCAGCACGAAGCGGCGAAGGCGCTCGATATCCCTCCCAGGCGCACCTTCACCCATATCGTGCTGCCGCAGGCGGTGCCGCGCGTGATCCCGGCGCTCGGCAATTATCTTGTCTCGATCATGAAGGACGTGCCGGTGCTCTCCGTCGTCACGGTGCTCGAAATGCTGAACGTCGCCAAGATCATCGGCGACCAGACCTTCGACTATCTCGTGCCGCTGTCGATGGTCGGCGGACTCTATCTGATCCTGACGCTGGTAGCCTCGGCCATCGTCCGCTTCGTCGATGTCAGTCTCCCCAAAAGAGGATTGCCGCTGAGATGACCGAACCGATCATCGCATTCGACAAGGTGGTCAAGCGATATGGCAGCCATATCGTGCTTGACGAGCTCGATTTCACGGTGGCCCAGGGCGAGAAGGTCACGATCATCGGCCCTTCGGGATCCGGAAAATCGACGGTGCTGCGCATCCTGATGACGCTGGAGACGATCAGCGGCGGCGTCATCTATATCGGCGGCGAACCCCTCTGGCACGAGCGCAGGAATGGCGAGCTCGCGGCCGCCGGCGAGGCGCATCTGCGCAAAATGCGCACGCAGCTCGGCATGGTGTTCCAGCAGTTCAACCTGTTCCCACACATGACGGTGCTGCGCAATCTGACTGAAGCGCCGCGCACGGTGCTCGGCCTGTCCAAGGCTGAAGCGAAAGCGCGCGCGGAGGAATTGCTGCAACTTGTCGGCCTCACGGAGCACGCCAACAAATTCCCCGGCCAGCTCTCCGGCGGCCAGCAGCAGCGCGTCGGCATCGCCCGCGCGCTCGCCATGCGGCCGCGCATCATGCTCTTCGACGAGCCGACCTCCGCGCTTGATCCGGAACTGGTCGGCGAAGTGCTGAACGTCATCCGCCGGCTCGCGGCGGAGCACGATCTCACGATGCTTCTCGTCACGCATGAAATGCGCTTTGCCCGCGAAATCTCGGACCGCGTCTGCTTCTTCGACAAAGGCAAAATCCGCGAGCAGGGGACGCCGGACGAGATTTTCGGCAACCCGCGGATGGATCGGACCAAGCAGTTCCTGCGCGCGGTCAGGGAAGGCGAATGATTTCGGATTCCGCTGTGAGGCCCATGCTCGCCGATATTTTCGCGGCGCGGCAGCGGATTGCCGGCACGGCCATCCGGACGCCGCTTGTGCCGTCGCAATATCTGTCGAAGCTTTGCGGCAACGATGTCCTGCTGAAGCTCGAAATGACGCAGCCGACCGGCGCTTTCAAGCTGCGCGGCGCGGCCAATGCCGTATTCGCGCTGCCGGACGATGTCGCCGGAATCGTCTGCTGCTCCACGGGTAATCATGGCCGGAGCGTCGCCTTCGCGGCGAAGAAGCGTGGATTGAGAGCGGTCGTGTGTATGTCGGCATTGGTGCCTGAAGCGAAAGTCGAGGGCATCCGAGCGCTCGGGGGGGAGATCAGGATCGTCGGCCGCAGCCAGGACGAGGCGCTTGCCGAAAGCCTGCGCCTTCGGGACGAAGAGGGACTCGTTGAGATTTCGCCTTTCGACGACGCGCTGGTCATTGCTGGCCAGGGGACGATCGGTCTCGAAATCCTGGAAGAGCGGCCCGACGTTGAAACCTTGCTCGTGCCTCTGTCGGGGGGCGGCCTGGCCGCCGGCATAGCGGTCGCCGTCAAGGCGATCAAGCCAGCGGTCAGGGTGATCGGCGTTTCCATGGACCGCGGCGCGGCCATGGAGGCATCCATCCGCGCCGGGCGGCCGGTCGAAGTCACGGAAGTCGCGAGCCTGGCGGATTCGCTCGGCGGCGGCATCGGCCTCGATAACCGGCTCTCCTTCGCGATTTGTAGGGATCTGCTGGACGATATCGTCCTCGTCAGCGAGGAGGAAATCTATCACGCCATGCAGACGCTCTATTACGAGGACCGGCTGATAGCGGAAGGCGCGAGCGTCGTGGGCATCGCGGCCCTGCAGGCGGACAAGCTTGCCCCTCTCTCCGGCCCGGTCGCAACGATCGTCACCGGGCGCAATCTCGACATGAAACTCTTCACCGACATCATGCGCGGCGCGGACATTGATCTCGACGGCACGCACATCAAAGGCAGGCGCTATGGCGAATGAGATCACCATCGTCACGGAAGCCGAACTGCGCAAGGCGATCCCGCTTGATCTCGCCGCGGTCGGCGTGGTGGAGAATGCCTTCCAAGCGCTCGCCTCTGGCAAGGTCATCATGCCTCCGATCCTGTCGATGGACATCCCCGACGCCCATGGCGAGGTTGACGTGAAGACCGCCTGGCTGCCGGGTTTCGACGGCTTCGCCATCAAGGTCAGCCCAGGCTTTTTCGATAATCCCAAGCTCGGCCTTCCGAGCTTGAACGGGCTGATGATCCTGTTTTCGGCGAAGACCGGTCTCGTCCAGGCGCTTTTCCTCGATAATGGCTATCTGACCGATATCCGCACCGCCGCGGCTGGAGCGGTCGCGGCGAAATGGCTGGCGCCCGCCAAGGTTGAGACCGCCGGCATCATGGGACGCGGCGTGCAGGCGCGGTTGCAGGCGAAGGCCGCGCATCTGGTGCGCCCGTTCGAGCGGGTGTTGGTCTGGGGTCGCGACCACGCGAAGGCCGAAGCTTGCGCCGCCGAGATCGGCGCGGCGCTCGGCATCGAGGCGTGTGCGGAAGCCGATCCGGCGAGGCTCGTGGCTGAAAGCCAGCTCGTCGTCACCACGACTCCGGCGCGCCAGCCGATCCTCAAGGCGGAATGGCTTCATCCCGGCCTGCACATCACCGCGATGGGTTCGGACCAGGCCGGCAAGAACGAGATCGAGGCGGAAGCGCTTCTCCGCGCCGACGCTTATATTTGCGACCGCCTCAGCCAGTGCGAAAAGCTGGGGGAATTCCGCTCCGTGTTGGAAACCGGCTTATGGGGCGAGCGGAGCGCGGTGGAACTCGGTTGCGTGATTACCGGATCGGCGCGGGGACGAAAGGCGGAAACCGATATCACCATCTGCGATCTCACCGGCACCGGCGCGCAGGATACGGCAATCGCCACCCACGCCTATTCGCTCTCGAAGGCGCATGCTATCGGAACCAGGATAATGGCCTGACCTGGGAGGCATCGGGCACCGCGACCTCCCCGTCAACGCCATTCCGAGAATACGATCACCGATGTCGAAAAATCTTCAGCTCGACAGTTTCGATCTCGCCATCCTGCAGACATTGCAGGAAAACGGCCGCATGACCAAGGTGGCGCTCGCCGAGGCCGTGCATCTGTCGCCGAGCCCCTGCATCGAACGTCTCAAACGGCTGGAGAAGGCGGGTTACATCACCGGCTACCGCGCGCAGGTCGATCTGCGCCGGATCACGCCGGTGACGGAAATCTATGTCGAGATCACGCTGACGAGCCATCAGGCGGCCGACTTCCGCCGTTTCGAGACGGCCATCATGGACATTCCCGAGATCATCGAATGCGCGGCGACCGGCGGCGGTATCGACTATGTCATGAAGCTCATCGTACGCGACATCGATGCCTATCAGCGGCTGATGGATCGCCTGCTCGAAGCCGGCATCGGCATCGACCGCTATTTCGGTTATATCGTCACCAAGCCGGTCAAGTCCCGCGCGCCCGATCTTCCGCGCCTGCTCGAATAGCTGCCGAGGAAATTGCTGCACGAACGGCGTCTTCGGTGATTTCCTCTGTCTCCACCTGCCAATTCCGCAAAAGCCGATTCCCGTGATCGGTTATGCTTGGCGTCATGATCGGTGCGTCCTTCGAGGCTCGCCCCTTCGACAAGCTCAGGAGCTCGCACCTCAGGATGAGGAAGGTCGGAGCCGGCACCTCAGCAGGGTGGATTGCCGGTTTCTCAGGTGCCAGGCTCACCAGAGTCTCACATGCCCGACTCTCAAATGCCGGAGTCCCATGAGAGAGGCTTGGCGCCAGCGATCCTCATCCTGAGGTGCTCGCCCGAAGGCGAGCCTCGAAGGACGCACGGCAACCGCCAAAGGCCTCCTTTGGTCAAACTGTTCATTCAAGGAGACGCGCGTGAGTGCCGAAGCACAATTGCGGAAACCCGTCATGCCTCATCCCAGGCTAAGGGATGCCAAGCTTTTCCGTGAGTTCAGCTATGTCGGCGGCGCCTGGGTCGCTGCGGCGGACGGCGCGGTGATCGCCGTCACCGATCCGGCGACAGGCAATCATCTGGGCAGCGTCACGTCGCTTTCGGCGGCGGAAAGCAAGGCCGCCGTCGATGCCGCCGAAAAGGCTTTTCCGACGTGGTCGGCGCTTCTGCCGCAGCAGCGCTCGGCGATCCTGCGCCGCTGGTTCGAGCTTGTCGTCGAGCACAAGCAGGATCTGGCGCTCATCATGACGCTGGAGCAGGGCAAGCCTCTGTCGGAATCGCTGGGCGAGATCGACTACGGCGCCTCTTTCATCGAATTCTTCGCCGAGGAAGCAAAGCGGCCGAATATCGAAGGCGTCACCTCGCATCTGCCCGATGCCGAGGTCGAAGTCTGGCTCGAACCGGTCGGCGTCGCGGCGCTGATCACACCCTGGAACTTCCCGAACGCCATGCTGACGCGCAAGGCCGCCGCGGCGCTCGCCGCGGGCTGCACGATCATCGCGCATCCCTCGCACGAAACGCCCTATTCGGCGCTGGCGCTGGCCGAGCTTGGCGAGCGGGCCGGCTTCCCGGCGGGCGTCTTCAATGTCGTCACCGGCCGCGCCTCCACGATCGTCCCGCCCTGGATGGCCGATGTCCGCGTCCGCGCGGTTTCCTTCACCGGCTCGACGGAAGTGGGCAAGCTGCTCTACCGCCAGTCGGCCGATACGGTGAAGCGCATCGTCATGGAACTTGGCGGCCACGCGCCCTTTCTGCTCTTCGCCGATGCCGATATGGCGCACGCGCTTGACGAGGCGGTGAAGGCGAAATTCGCGACCTCCGGCCAGGATTGCCTCGGCGCCAACCGCTTCCTGATCGAGCGCTCCGTCTATGAGCGCTTCTGCAAGGGCTTTGCTGAACGAGCGGCGGCGCTTCGCGTCGGTCCCGGTCTGGACGATCCCGATATCGGGCCGCTGATGAATGAAAAGGCTGTCGCCAAGCAGGAGGAGCATGTCGCCGACGCGCTGGCGAAGGGCGCGAGGCTCCTTGCCGGCGGCAAGCGCCTTACTCCGGGCTCGCTCTTCTTCGAGCCGACGGTGCT